>Ga0302296_1000896_pt1 | contig 23131 bp, 20 predicted proteins | sample III_Fen_N3_1_FD_194546 | JGI IMG/M metagenome (GOLD analysis project Ga0302296, IMG submission 194546) | Peat permafrost microbial communities from Stordalen Mire near Abisko, Sweden - III_Fen_N3_1 | ecosystem: Environmental > Terrestrial > Soil > Wetlands > Permafrost | place: Sweden: Abisko...
TCAACAATGATCGAAAGCGGATCAATGTTTACCGGACATTCCTGAACGCAGGCGTTGCAAGAAGTACAAGCCCACAATTCTTCTTCGGTGATGTAATTCCCCAACAATGCTTTACCATCGTCGTAGTCTTTTCCATGCTTGCGGAAATTGTCCCCCACTTCCATCAAACGATCACGTGTGTCCATCATGATTTTGCGTGGCGACAATAATTTACCGGTAATATTTGCAGGGCAAGCCGATGTACAACGACCACACTCAGTGCAGGTATAGGCATCCATCAGGTTTTTCCAAGTCAAATCGGTTACGTCTTTTGCTCCGAAGCGTTGTGGTTCTGCTCCTTCTGGCGCTGCTGCATAAGGATCGGCATTCGGGTCCAACATCAGTTTCACCTCATTGGTAACCGATTCCATGTTGGTGAATTTCCCTTTTTTCTCAAGATTCGAGTAATACGTATTCGGGAATGCCAACAAAATGTGGAAATGCTTGGAATAAGGCAAGTAATTCAAAAAGGCAAATACCATGGTTACGTGCCCCCACCAACCAATTCGTTCCAATAAATGAAGTGTTGCTACATCCATTCCGCTGAATACATTCGCACCCAACCAAGAAGACACGGTAAAACCAAAAGAACCTTGAACATCGTGTGCTGCGTGAGAAGCTCCTTGTAAGTACAACGCTTCATCAGCTCCATTCATGGTGAAGATGCACGCTACGAGTAAAATTTCGCCCAAAAGAATCAGGTTAGCATCCAAACTAGGAAATCCTTTCATTTCCGGTTTTTGGAAACGTGCCAGGCGGATGATATTGCGTCGAGCTAAAAAAGCGAAAGTTGCAATGAGCGCCAACACTGAAAGAATTTCAATAAAACTGATCACGAAGGTGTAAAATCCACCCAATGCTTCATGAAACATGCGGTGTTTACCCGAAACGCCATCGGCAATAATCTCGATAAGTTCAATTTGCGTAATCACAAAAGCGGCATAAATAGCCAAGTGTAACAACGCCGGAATTGGTCGGGCGAACATTTTTTTCTGTCCGAAAGCTACCAATAACATGGTTTTCATTCGTTCGCCTTTGTTATCGGAGCGATCGATGTCTTTACCTAAGTTAATATTGTAGCGAATCTTACGGATGTTCCAACCGAAAAAGCCAAATCCTGCCAAACAAATGACACTAAATACAATAGAAGCTATCATAGTTTAAATTTAGTTGGGAATAGAATCCAACAACGTTCTCAATTTTTTCTCTTCTTTACCCGAAAGCGGAACGCCTTTTGTTTTAGCACCCAGCACGGAGAAATGAATGTAACGTTCAGGGTGAAGCGTTATATCATTAACAAGTTCTTGTAGTTCTTTGTTCGTATTGACTAACTCATTGTAGAGTTTTTCGTCGTGTAATAACTTCCCTAGTGTTCCTTCACCGTTGTTGGCTGCTTCGAGCATGCCATTGAGTTTCTGTATGGTTTTTTGCGCATCCTCAACTACCGCTTTGTAGTTAACGGTTACCAAATCATCCGTGATTTTCTTTGTGTTGCCTATGATTCCTGAGATTTTTTCGTTGCTTGCCTTCAGGTTACCTGAAATACTTTCAACATTGCTCATGATTTTACCGAAACGTACTTTTTCTGAAGCCACCAAATCTTCTACCTCTACCGCAACATTCCCGAAGCGTTTGATTGCAATTTGCACCTCGTTCATGGAAGCTTCTATTTTAGAAGTAGCCGTGGTGTCCCAAAACGCACTGATGGAAGTAACGGTTCTGTCTACTGTACTAATCAAACTTTGCAATTTCTGAACGGTAGGATCTGCGTAAGCTTTTACTTGCGAAATCATGTCTGATTCAACTGATCCGATAATTCGATCTCCCGGTTTGTAATATCCTTTCGATAAATCGGCATTCAACGTAAGCTTTAAACCTTTATTCAGGAAATCCACCGAACCTATTTCAATTTTGGAACCTTTCGGAATGCGTACGTTATCGTCTTGGATATTAAAGGTCACTTTTACCTTTGAAAGCGAATCACCGTTTGGTTGATATTCAACCGTCAATACTTTCCCGATGGCTACTCCGTTTACGTAAACAGAAGTTGCAGGAGCAAGATTTCCTGAGTTGGCAAAATAGGCTTCGTATTGATCGTCTCCACCAAAAAAACTATTCCCTTTGAGGAAATTGATCCCTGCAACCAATAATCCGATCGCAAGTAGAGTAATTATTCCGGCTTTAAGTTCTTTCGATAGTTTCAAAACGCTTATTTTTCTGCTAATTTAATAGCTTTTTCTAAACTAATACGCTCTCCATTTTGAAAGGCGACCACAAAGGCATTCGAAAATCCTTTTTCACGCAACTCATTTTTGTATTTATTGGCAGCCGTCAGATCATTTTCAAACGATCCGATGGTGTATTTATACAAATTATCTTGTTTGTATTCGTAAACGGAAAGTCCTTTAAAGCGTGTTGAATTCGTTGCTACTTTGGTATCGGAAGTCTCTACCTGAACGCGGAAAATCACTTTGGAATTGGCTGTTTTTTCAGGAGTTTTCTCCGGTGTTTTTTCAGCATTGTTTGGATCGGGAATAGTTTGTTTACCTCCGCCGGTTTTTTCATCTACGCCTTCCAGTTCATTTTTGTATTTCTCAAATGCAGCAAACATTGCTCCGGCCATTTTTTTCTGTCCGGTGGTATCTGCCAAAAATTTCTCTTCGTCGGGATTGGTTAAAAAACCGGTTTCGATCAACACACTCGGCATGGTGGTTTTATACAAAACCAAAAAACCTGCTTGTTTCACGCCGCGATCAAAACGACCGATTCCTTTGAATTCAGACTGCAATTTACCGGCAAACGAAATAGATTGGTCCAAGAAAACCGACAGCTGCAACTGACGTGCAATGATGGCATCAGGCGACATGTCGAAATCTTTGTATTTTTCTCCTTTATCGTCTTCCAAATAAATAGTACTGTTTTCACGATCGGCAATTTTTGCCTGTGCATCGGTTTTGTGTAATCCCAACACAAATGTTTCGGTTCCGTTGGCTGAAGCAGAAGCTGAGTTTGCGTGAATACAAATGAATAAATCAGCATTGGCTTTGTTGGCAATATGGGCGCGTTCATCCAATTCCACGAACACATCTTTATCACGGGTATAAACCACTTTGATATTCGGGTATTTCGCTTTGATTTGTTTCCCGAGAATCAACGCCATAGACAGGCAAACATTTTTTTCATGCGCAGAAGCTCCATGACATCCGGGGTCTTTTCCGCCATGTCCGGCATCAATAACAACCGTTTTGATCGTTTGTAAATCGGCATCGAGCTTTTGCTGCAACTGGGTTTCTCCAAACGAAAACAACAAGACTACCGGCAATACGGCCAATGTCCATTTGAGAATACGTGCGAATTTTTCCATGTCTTTAAAATGCGTTAATTACCAAGTTTAAAGGTACTTATTAAGTTATTAACAAAAAGGAAGCCAAATTGAAACTTTTCTTCGTTAAATTGTTAATAACTACCATAGTGATGTTGGATACTTGATTTTTGACGCTGAATTAAGATTCCTCCAAAAAATCAGCGATTCTACTCCAGTCCAATTTTGAATGATCGCTCAAATACTTTGGAGTACCCCCATCAAAAATCCAACATTAAGCATCAAGCATTTTTTATACAACGAAAAAACGGGAAACCATTACAGCCTCCCGTTCATCGATAATACTATTTAAGCTGTTAATGCGCAATAAACTTGATCAATTGCTCAGAATCTACAGTTGTAAGGTGTACGAAATACATTCCTGTTGCCAATTGATTTACCGGAATTTCGATCAATTCGGTTTGACTAAGGCTTTGTCTGCCCACGATGATTTGTCCGAGCTCATTGAGTACATCCACTTTCGTGTTTGCCGGTATTCCGTTTGTTGAAGTAACAGAAACTATTCCTGTATTCGGATTGTAGAAGACTGTGTAATCGATGAGTGTTTCTTCCAATCCGGCAGAACAATCTACTGTAATATCCATGCTAAAGGTTGTGGTATCCGCACCGCAATTGTTAGAAGTGGTGAGCACGACATTCACCGTTCCTGAAGTCAGGAAATCAACACTTGGTGTGGACGCATTGGACGTTGAGGGTGTTCCTCCGGGAAAGGTCCAACTGAAGTCGGTAGCTCCACTTGAGTTACTGCCGTCAAGCAACACAACCGTAGGACAACCAATCGTGCTATCTGTCAACGTAATTAAGGCCACAGGAGGATTATCCACTTGAATACTGAAGTACGAAGAATTGGAACATGTTCCGAGGGTTCCTGTAACGGAATAAGTTGTGTTTGTTGTTGGATTGGCGGTTACAACTGCGCCAGTTGTGGCTGAAAGTCCTGCCGGTGGTGACCATGTATACGAAGTCGCTCCACTTGCCGTAAGTACAGTAGATGAACCGTTGCAAATTTCCGCAGAACCGGTAACATCAACCGTTGGAGAAGGATTTACGGTTATGGTAACAAAAGCAGAATCAAACAACGAACAACCACCACCAATGGTGTATAAAATCGCATCGTAGGTTCCTGCTGTCGCATACGTCACTGAGGCTGTTGGTGCAGATGGTACTACTGTTGGTGTTCCACCGGGGAAATACCACAATAAGGTGTCTTCATACGTGCTTCCTGCAGCATCAAAATCAACTGCATTACCGGAACAAACAGTCAATGTGCTTGGTGTAATATTGGCGACAGAATTGGCATCGGTCAAGAACGGATGCACATACAATGATGCGCTTAGATTCCACGATCCGGCAGTGGTGTATTGATACCATAAGTTATCGGATTGTTGTTCCCAGATTACCGATGGTGTGGTTTGTCCGGCTGCATTACTTACAATAGAAAGTGTGTCTTTTACAACCGCCGTCCACTGAAGGTTTGTTAAATCGACAGTTACGAAGAATTTTTTCGATGCCGGAAGCGTAATTGGTGAGTTAACGAAATTGGCTTCGGTATAGAAACCGCCATCAACATCCGACATAATTTGTCCCATGGTGAGGTTTGCGCTACCTAGCAATGCCCCTGGTGTTCCAGATGTTCCGTCATAGACTCGAACAGGTACAATTTTGCTCGGAGTAGCGCTATAGGCCAATCCAAAAGCGACCCATACATTATTCAAAATCGTGTATGGCGAAGCGGAAGCATCAAAATACATTCCTTTTTGTTTGTCTAGATACACGTTCATCCCGTTGATCCAACCGTCTTGCCCTACGCTCGCTCCGGTGTAGTAATTTGAACCGGTCCATCCTACCGGAGCTGGAAGATTGATTTGTAAACAACTCGAAGCAGCATTCACCTGTATGTAGTTGACTTTTGTTTCTACGTCATTTCCATTACCATTCGTAACAGTGAGCACAGCATTGTAAGTTCCGGGAGTGTTGTAGGTAATAGAAGGTGGATTTTGGCCGTTGTAGGTTGAAGGAGTTCCACCCGGAAACGACCATGACCATGAACTTGGCGAATACGTTGATAAATCGGTAAATAAGACCGATCCGCCGGCGCTAACTGTTGTAAAGTTGGCAGAGAAATCAGCTACTGGTGGATTGTTGAGTGTGGCTGCTACACATGCCATTGCTGCTGCTGCGTCAATTCTTCCTGATCCTAATTGCCCGATGTAACTCGGATTTTGTGCGTTGATATTATCTGCTGTAGACAACAGACAATTGATGATATCGGCATTGGGCATAGTAGGATTCAGTGATTTCATCAAAGCTGCTAAACCTGCTACCATTGGTGAAGCCATGGAAGTTCCTGATTTGTTGCCGTACGTATTGCTTACAGTTGTACTGTAGATATTGTTTCCCGGTGCTGAAACATCGATCCATGATCCGTAATTGGAAAAACTAGCCTTAGCGTCATTGCTACTGGTGGCAGCAACCGAAACCACATTATTAAACGCGGCGGGATAAAACTGTGAAGAAACATCATCGTTTCCGGCAGCGGCAATCAGAATACATCCTTGCGAATAAGCATAATTGACCACATTTTGTCCGGTGGTTGAAAACGTTGGACCTCCCCAGCTCATATTGATCACATCGGCTCCACTAACAGCGGCGTAAACAATTCCGTCGTATCCGTTTGTGATAGCTGTAGGCGTAGATGTTGATTTCACACACATCAATTTGCAACTAAAACCTATGGAAGCGACACCTGTGTTGTTATTCGTTCGTGCCGAAGCAATTCCTGAAACGTGTGTTCCGTGGTCGTATGCTGTGCTTGGCGGATTTGGGTTGTTGTCGTTGCTACCTACGTCGTAACCATTGATGTCATCGATGTAACCGTTATTATCGTCATCAATATTGTTTCCGGCAATTTCTCCCGGATTCACCCATAAATTAGGAGAAAGATCACTGTGGGTGCGCTCGATGGCATCGTCCACAATAGCAATCACTACATTACTTCCGCTGGAAAAATAATTCCAAGCCGTGGGAGCGTTGATGATGGTCAATCCCCATTGCGAGCCAAGAGAAGGATCATTTGGTGTCAAACACATGCGGTCGAGTGGCACGCGTTCGGCATATTCCACTCCGTTCATGAGTTGCAAATCTTTGATTAATTCTGTCGTGTGACTAAGATCGGTGAATTCCAGCAAGAAAGTACGCTGAAGAATAACCGAGTTTTTGGCCGCAGCAAAAGGTTTTGATAAGCGCGTAGCCCCGTATTTGTGTGCGATTGCGTCTAATCCGGGAATGGTGAGCGGAGAAATATTTGTTGGATCTTCAATCAACGGTAGTGCAATTCGCGCTTCGTTGGTCATTTTGAACCAGATTTTTCCGTCTTGAAACTCAACCTGAGCACTTTGAGAAAACGAGAAAAACGGAAACAATAGCAGAGCTAGTAGTAGTTTTTTCATAAATCAGTGTTAATTAGTACCTAACAATAATAGCGAAAAATGATCTCGAAATCAAGTAGAAATGCGTTAGAATCTAAACGATGGATCAGATGGCACGATTTATGCCGATGGCATCGGGTAATTTTTTAGCTTTGCATTCGTTATTAGCTCAAGTTGATTTCAAAATACCGAACATCTCTCATGAATAGGAATTGCACGATTTTTCGGGCGATACTTGCTGTGTTCGCTGTGTTTTTAGGGATTTCGACTACCTCTGCGCAACAAGATACAGTGGTGATGAATAGCAACGATTTTGAATCGCAAGTGATTTATTCGGCGCGTGATTCCATTTTCTGTGATTACAAAAAACAGCAAATTCATCTTTTTGGCGATGCTCATTTGAATTATACCGATGTGGATATGCGAGCCGATTACCTGCTCATCGACCTTGGAAATAAAGAGGTGTACGCCACTTATACGACAGATTCTCTCGGTAGACGAGTTGGTCAACCGATTTTCGTGCAAGGAACAGATACGGTTAAAACAGCCACATTGCGTTACAACTTCGAGACAGAGAAAGCTTACATTCAAGAAGTTGCGATCAAACAAGATGAGTTTTACCTCACGATGGAGCGCGGAAAACGGCAGGCGAATCAAGAAATTCATTTTGTCAACGGAAAATTCACGACCTGTAATCTGGCAGAACCGCACTTTCACTTTTTTCTATCTCGCGCCATTTTGGTTCCTGATAAACGCATTGTCACCGGTCCGATGAATCTTTGGATTATGGGCGTTCCTACTCCACTCGGCTTGCCTTTCAGTGTGATTCCGCAGCGAAAGGAACGGGAGAAAAAACACGGTTTTCTAATGCCGCAATTCACGGCTGTTTCTCCTTATGGTTTCGGATTGCAGAATTTAGGCTATTACATTCCGATCAGTGACAGATTGCAAACCACGATTTACGGAACGATTTATTCGCGCGGTAGTTTCGGGTTGAATACCAAAACAGAGTATGCCGTTCGCTACAAGTTCAGAGGCTCGTTTGAAGCAGGTTATCAGTTTTTCAGAACCGGATTTCCTGATATGACTAAGTTGAGTAATGTGGTGTTTCGTTGGAACCACACACAAGATCCGAAAGCGAATCCGAAATGGTCGTTTAATACCGCCATTAATTTCAACTCCAATAGCACGAACAAACAAACGCTGAATCCGCAAAATCCGCAGTACTTCAACAATACGCTCAATTCCGATATCAACCTGGGGCGTACCTTTATTGGGACACCGCTTTCCATGCGTTTAAAAGCATCGATGCGTCAAAATTCATCCAGCGGACGTATCAACATGAATGCTCCAGACTTCAACTTTACTGCAACCCGTTTTTATCCGTTCAAACGCAAAAAAGGTGCAATAGGAAAAGTGCGCTCGTATGAAAGTATCGGTATGACTTACTTTCTGGATGCGACTAACAAAGCTGATTTTAAAGATAGTTATTTATCAAACGGCGATTTCGACAGCATTGGAAAAACGTTTATGAACGGAGCTAAACACAGTACTACCATTCAGTGGACCTTGAACTTATTACGGAATACTGTGCGTTTTACGCCTTCGGTGACCTACAGTCAGAAATACAACTTTCAATCGATTGAAAAAACCTATGATGTTGTCAATCAGGTGGTGGTGATCGATACGATTAACAAAGGGGCGTTTAGTCAGCAATTGACGTCAAGCGGAAGTTTAAGTACCAATCTTTACTCCTATTACCGTTTCATCGGAAAACGAAACACGTTGTTGCGCCACGTACTAACACCAACTGTGACTTTCTCTTATATTCCTGCCATTCAAGGTGGTGTGGGAAGTTATACTAATGCAGCCGGAACCCCCGTTTTTTATTCGAAACACGAACGCAGTGTTTATTCGGAGGGTTATACCAAAGACATCGGGCGATTGGATTTCACAGTAGTCAATAGCTTCGAGCTCAAACAAAAGAGTGACAAAGACACCTTGACCGGATACAAAAAAACACGCATCATCGACAACTTTGTACTTTCCACCAACTACGATATTTTCAAGGACTCACTTAATTGGGGGAACTTAAATATGGGAATGTTGATCAATCCGATCGATGTGTTGAATATCAATATTACAGCAACGCACAGTTTTTATACATGGGATGACAGCACGGGGCTTTCCAATTCGAAATACGCGATCAATGAAGGTCAGGGAATCGGTCGTTTGATTAATTTCTCCATCGCTACCGGTTGGACCTTGACTTCCAAGAAAAGTCGTGGCATTTTGCAAGATCAGCAGCAACAAATGGCTACTATCTGGAATCCGCAATACCAAAACTGGATGGTAATGCCTTCGCAAATTGTGAGTTTCGAGATTCCGTGGAAGATCAGTTTTAACCACATACTTTCCTATGCACTCAACACTGATCAGGAAACGTTCCAACAACGAAAATACACACCCAACAATACCTTGTCGATTACGGGTGACGTGACGATTACCGAAAACTGGAAAATCACCGCTACAACCTACCTCGATGCCAAAGAAATGAAAGTCACCAATACCAATCTGGTGCTTTACCGAAACATCCACTGCTGGAACTTGTTGTTTAACTGGACTCCGATCGGAACCAACAAAAACTTTATGTTGACGATCAGAGGAAATGGTCGAGCGTTGAGTAATGCGCAGTTGAGGTTGCAGAGACCGCCTTTTGTTTTGTAGAGATATTTAACTTTCCTTATGAAAGCTCTAACATTCAAACTCATAATCCCTCTAACAATTATTCTATTCGGATCGATTACCAAATGGTGGTCTGTAATTATTGTTGACGGTCCGGATGATATTATGATTGGTTTTCCGTTCCCTTTTGTGAGTTCCGGACTTCATACTTCTATGTCGTTGCGCCTGTTTCTATTAGAGCTTTTTATTGATTTTCACATTTATTTCATCATTTTATTCTCACTGACATTTTGTATTAATCGTTTTCTCATAAAGATTAAACCGAATAAACTAGTGATTATCGGCTTATATGGAATGGCGATGTTTTACATTATTGGAGGATCATTTTTAGTTAGCAATCCCAATAATTTATTTTATCCTAAACGGGATTTTGATGTCAAGATATTAGATACCGGATTTAAGTTTACTTGGCAACACAAAGAAAGATAACACTTGTTTTATTTTGAAATTCCTGAGAAATGATCGGACTTTGATCGCCCTCCCCCTTAATCACCCTCCAAAGAGCGATTTCCTATTTAAAAGCACATCCCAGTCCCCCACGAATAAACGAATGAAAATTACGCATGAATTTAATGCGAATAATGGAAACTTGTTTCCATTATGATTCGTGGATCAGCCTTGGCTGACTATTCGTAAAGAATTGTACACAATACGTCATTCGTTAATTCGTGGTGGAGAATATGCAGTACGTCACATTCTAAGATGGTTGTGCTCTTTAATAGTAAATTACCCTCCAAAGGGGGAAACTGGTTTTCCTTAACCATTCAGTTTTCCAATAATCAATAAATTATGTTTTTCGATTTCTTTAAATTCGGACCTTTCTCCAAACGATTATGGGGAGGGTATTTGAGATCGCTATTACCAAACAAAAAAAAGCAACCCTTTCGAGTTGCTTTTCCTATTTCTGATAGATTGCTCTATTATTTCTTAATAAACAAAGGCTTTAACGTAAACCACACCACAATTGGAAAGAAGTGTAAGGTCATGGCGAACATCGGGAAATACGTGATCAAATCTTGATCGGCATCTAATGGCCAAATGTAGCCTATAGGTCCTAGGATGCTTGCAAACGTAAGTAATGCAAACAAGAAGTTGAAAATGATTTCACCGAATTTCGGAGTTACTTTAACCAAGGCCCAAAAACCGATGGAAGCAAGTACACAACCGAAAACACACGATCCGAAATAAGCCATTGTTGAAACCAAAGGCGAGAAATCAAGGTACATTGTTTCTGCGTATACTTTTGCAAAAACCATACAGGCTACCCCTGATAATATACCTGCTGTAGCTCCTAATAGAATTGAACGTCCAAACATATAAGCGCTTATTTTTTATCAACAGGAACTGTGAATTCAATTTTCATAACGTCAGGAACATTTCCACCTGCATGACCGATTTTGAAATCGGAACGTTTTACATTGAATTTACCGGTGAATTTACCAGAGTTGTCTGTTTTCTTGAAGTTGAATGGAACTTTGTACGATTTGGAAACACCTTTCATTTTCAAGTTCCCTGTGATGCTATAGCCCTCACCTGATTTTTCGATTTTAGTCGAAACATAAGTGATTGTAGGGTATTTTGCTTCATTGAACCATTCTTCGATCATTGCTTTTTTATTCTGCATACCATTTCCGGTACTGATAGAATTTACATCGATCGTTAAATCAAATTTTGACCCGGCCAAATCGCTTTCGTCGAATTTGATAGATCCTTTGAACGTTTTAAACGCTCCACTTGGGTCGTCACTGATAAATTTGATGGAGTAATCATCTTTGATTTTCCACTCAGGAGCAGAAGTCACTGACATGAATGCTGAAGATGCCAATAAAACAACGGCCAACATCGGATAAAATATCTTTTTCATACTTGTATTTTTAAGGTTATTAATTTCAGTACCATAGTGGTAGCAACAAACATACCAAATCTATGAGACATAGTTTATACTGCTGCTTAATTATCTAATTTTCCTTGTTTAACCCAGCAACTGAATTGCTGAATGAGTGTGTCCGGCAATTGCGATAAATTGTAAGGCATTGGTACTACTCCACTTTCCCAACGCATCGTATTCAATATAATGTTCGCGTTAGCTGAAATATTGGTGTGCGTAGATAAATCGTAACCCGACTCTTGAGTAGTCGCATCATGACAGCCGCTCGTAGCACAGTTTTGAAGAATCAAAGGTTGGATTTTAGTTGCAAAAGAAACCGTGTCTGTGCAGTTATCCAATGTATTGAAATCATTCACGTTATCTTTTGTACACGACTGCAAAACTGCAACCAACAAAAGCATGAATCCCGTAGTTTTTATGATTGTTTTCATTCTCTTTCAAATTTACGTGAGATACTAAATCCTAAACGAAATTGGCCTTTCAACCAATCTTCATAGGTATACGGGATAAATTGGGTTTCATTGAATCCTTTTGAGTTGGTAAGATTTACCGTAAAGTTGTGACCGAAAGTATCCCATTCGTAAGCAATACCAAGGCTGTTTTTAAACCCGGATTGACGAACTTCATCTGAAGTAAGTGCATGGTAGTACTCAACAATGATCGATTTTGTAGGTGTGATACGAACTTTAGCCGAACCGCCAATCGCGAACAAGGCATTCACATCACCTGCTCCAACGTAGTTTCTATAAACAAAGGTCGGCATGATAGACAAACTCAGGATATTACCGAATTTACGTGCAAAGTTTGCTTGAGTTGAATAGGCAAAACGGTGCTGGAAATTTGGGTAATGATTCACCTGAGAAACATCCGGAGATGCTTTCGCATAAGAAGCCGTTGTAAGTCCAATCAACGTTAAGGAAATCGGCATTCCTGATTTCTTTTGGTGTAACAGGCGGTATTTCACAAATCCGTCGATCAACGAACGGTAAGGAGCTCCTGTTCCTTTGCTTCGACCTAAACCAACCATCAATTTGTCTGTGATTCCGTATTCGAACGCAAAACGAATATCCGATGCATTGTCAAAACCGAAGAAATTCTGAACCCCACCGTTAGCTCCGGCCAGATCACCGAATCGGTGTTCGATTCTAAATTCCAACACACCTTTCGGCAATGTTTCAACCGAGTGTCCGTTAATAATTCGCGTTGAATTATACGTGTTCCGGACATAAGGATCGTCCGGGATTTCCATTACTTCCTCCATTTCATCAGTTGCTTCGACAAGCGTATCTTCTTGCGCAAAAGCTACCATTCCGGCGCTGATAAAGAGAGAAAGTGTAACCAAATGTTTCATATAGAAGTTTTTGCGAATGTAGAAAAAAAAGAGGCAGCTTTTGCGGGGTCATCATATTTATTTACCATGGTAAAAACCTGTATTTAGACATGAGACCAAAGACATGAAGCGTTTACCCGCCTTCTATCTTTGGTCTTCAAGTCTTAAGTCTCAGATCTCACTCGGACTTATAACTTTTTTTCAACAATTCATTTCAAGGAAAACTTGAATTTTGTAGTATTGGTAGAATTTACAAACGCACTACTATTGATACAACTCTCGATTGACAAACAACGAACACCGCAAAAAGGTGACTTACTGCTTTCGGAACCGTTTATGCACGATGATCATTTTACCCGATCGGTTATTTATTTGTGTGAGCATAATGAAGACGGTAGTTTCGGATTTATACTCAACAATACACTTGATTTAAACCTGCACGAATACGCAACCGATTTCCCTGATGCTAGTGTAACCGTTGGTTTTGGCGGACCGGTGGACCAAAATCAACTTTTTTTTCTACATAATATTTCCGAACTGGAAGACAAAATCGCTATTTCGCCGAATGTGTTCATGGGCGGACGCTATTCAACGATTCTTGATATGTTAAAGGAAAACACCATTTCAACAGGACAAATTCGGTTTTTTATCGGTTATACAGGTTGGGGTCCAGATCAATTACAACAGGAACTCGACGAGAAAACCTGGATTGTAGCTACACCACCTGCGGAACTTTCCATTTTAAATTCAAACGATGACACCTTGTGGAAAGACATTTTGCATTCAATGGGTGGAAAGTATAAACTCATGGCCGATTTCCCGATAAATCCAGCCGATAATTGAGTTTGAAAACCAAGAATTCGTGTACTTTTGGGTAATCGAAATTTTCACAAGCAAAGTGACTATTTTGGAATATTCCAAATTGCCCATTTGGCAAATTTGGAAATTTGACAAATTCCTTTGTGAAAATTTAAAACAGGTACTAAAAAAATGTCAGCACCATTAGCCGAACGCATGCGCCCCAAAACGCTGCAAGAATACATTGGTCAGTCTCATTTGCTTGACCCGAAAGGCTCGTTGCGTAAAACGCTCGATGCCGGTATCTTGCCGTCTATTATTTTTTGGGGACCTCCGGGAGTTGGTAAAACCACTTTGGCCAATCTGCTTGCTACTCATCTTAAACGTCCGTTTTACACGCTTTCGGCCATTTCATCTGGTGTGAAAGATGTGCGCGATATCATTCAAAAGGTTGAGTCGGGTGGTATGTTTCAGCAAAGCGGAAGCGTATTGTTTATTGATGAGATTCACCGTTTTTCGAAATCGCAGCAAGATTCGTTGTTGGGAGCCGTTGAAAAAGGAACCATTACGTTGATCGGTGCTACGACTGAAAACCCGTCGTTTGAAGTGATTTCGGCTTTGCTTTCACGTTGTCAGGTATATACACTGGAAAGTCATTCGGTTGCCGATTTACAAACCTTGTTGGAGCGAGCGGTCAAAAACGACGTCGTTCTGCAAAAACGAACCATCGAACTAAAGGAAACAAAAGCATTGATGGCTGTTGCCGGCGGTGATGCGCGCAAAATGTTCAACTTGTTTGAAATGGTGGTGGGAACTTTCCCAATCGGAGAAAAGGCCGTTATTACAGATGAATTGGTGCATCAATTGGCGCAAAATCGCGTTCGATACGACAAAGACGGCGAGCAACACTACGATATTATTTCAGCGTTTATTAAATCCATTCGCGGAAGCGATCCAGATGCTGCCGTATATTGGTTGGCGCGCATGATTGAAGGTGGCGAAGATCCGAAATTCATTGCGCGACGTTTGTTGATTTCTGCTGCTGAAGACATTGGTTTGGCTAATCCTACTGCGTTGATCATGGCAAATACTACGTTTCAGGCAATTCAGGTAATCGGTTGGCCCGAAGCGCGAATTATTCTATCGGAATGCACCATTTACTTGGCTTCTTCTCCAAAAGGAAACGCTGGTTATTTAGCCATTGATGAAGCGTTGGCTGAAGTGCGCCGTTCCAATGATTTACCTGTTCCATTGCATTTGCGCAATGCGCCTACTAAACTCATGAAAGAACTCGGCTACGGTGCCGAATACCAATATGCTCACCAATTTCCAGGTAACTTCATTCGCCAGCAATACCTCCCCGACTCGCTTCAAAACCGAACATTTTTTCATGCCGGAAGTAGTAAACGCGAACAAGAAATTGCCGATCAAATCAAATCGTGGTGGCCTAATAAACAACCGGCAGAATGAATGCAGTGCTCTATTATGTGATTGTTTTTCCACTGTCGAAACTTCCGTTGTGGATCACGTATCGATTTGCTGATTTTTTCTACTTTTTACTGATTACGGTACTTCCCTACCGCAAAAAAGTCATTGAAGGGAATTTAACCCGTTCGTTTCCTGATAAAACACCCAAAGAAATCAAGCAATTGCGCAACAGGTTTTACAAACATTTTGCCGATTTACTGATTGAAGGCATCAAAAACCTTGGTATTTCCGAAAAAGAATTGCGTAAACGGTTTGTGATCAAGAATCCGGAATTGATGCGCCAGTTGTATGAAAAAGACAAAAGTGTGTTGCTTGTTTCGGCGCATTACATGAACTGGGAATGGATGATTACCGGACAAGCACTCTTCTTTCCGCATCAGGCAGTTGGTATCGGAATGCCGTTGAGTAGCGGTTTTTGGGATAAGAAAATCAATGCATTGCGTAGTCGATTCGGGATGCACGTCATTCACGCCAAAATAGTGAAGGAAACGTTTGAAAACTATAGCAATCATTCCATTCCGACAGCCACATTGGTGTTGGGAGATCAATCGCCGGGTGATAGTTTAAAAAGTTATTGGATGCACTTTCTGCACCAGGAAACGGCGGTGCTTTTCGGAGCTGAACAATTGGCAAATACCTACGATCAGGCGGTTGTATTTTATTTGCCGAAACGCATTAAACGAGGATATTACGAAGTCGAATTGATACTCCTCACCGAAGAACCCAAATCCTTGGAATGGGGAGTTTTGACAGAGCAGCACGCTCGCCTACTGGAACAACGCATTCAGCAAGAACCGCAATACTGGTTGTGGTCGCACAAACGTTGGAAACGAACGGTTCCGGAAGATCTGACTTCACTTAAAGCACAACAACGTGAGAAATTCAATCAGCATTATCGTTCTGACCATCAGTAGTTTTACTGCGTTCAGTCAAATCTATACTCAAAAAGACAGTTTGCGTTTTGCACCTGATAGTTCGTATTCGCGGGCGATCATGCGATTTAAAAATGACCAGTTAATTTTCGGGACGTCGAAAAGCGGAATTATTCGTTACAATGAGAAAACCAACTATGTAAGCACTGTTCAGTTTCGTGATCCAAATGGTGAATTTCGTGACCTAATTGTTATAGGTTCAAATAACATTTGTGGTATGGTTTCTGGTGAAAATGGAGTAATAGTTCAAAATGCAAAATCATGTTTGGTGCCATCCATTCAACATGAAGGCGTTTTCTATGATGACATACTCGTGTACAAGAAATTCTTAGTGATTTTAGGTGACCCGGTAAATAATCACTTCTTCTTGAAAGCAAGTTCTTTGGATGTGCAACTTGCCTATGAATTAAGTCCTCAAATTCCAACAATCAAAAACCAACCCAACGAAGCTTGCTATGCTGCCAGCGGAACTACCGCTCAACTGGTTGGCAAAAGCGATTACGTATTTGTTTCCGGCGGAAAAGAATCGGCGCGGTTTCATCGATTCGATTTAAAGGATTCTTCGACCTACTTTGTGCGCGATTTACCCATGGTAAAAGGTGAAGGAGCCGGTCCGTTTTCTGTTTGTTTTACAGATAAAAACCATGGCGTTATTGTAGGTGGAAATTACCTGCAACCGAAAGACACTTCCGGAACCTGTGTTTATACGGAAGATGGCGGTAAAACATGGTTAAAAGCGCTTGTTTCGCCCAACGGATACCGTTCATGCGTAACCGGATCTAAAAAACTATTGTTCAGTTGCGGTACAACAGGAATTGACTTTAGTACGGATGGCGGAAAAACCTGGACGAAATTCGATTCGGGAAATTACTGCGCCTTGTTGTTAGAGAACAATCATTTGTACGCCACCACCAATAAAGGAGTTTGCATTCGGTACGCTTTACCGAAGAAAATGCGTTGAAGTTGAACTGAATTCCCAAAACTAAAAACACCCTGGCAAATGTGAGTTCACCAGGGCATTTCCGTTATTAAACCTTAATTCATATCGGTTTTAACGTTTAAATCAGTTAAAAACCAGTCAATTGATAGCTAATTATCGTTTTAAAATACTTGCTTTTAATCTGGTTTTGGTTTCACCTGTCGTGATTTCAACGAATATAAATTCATCAGCTACCGATGCCGGAAGTTGCATGGTGAAATGCTGATTTCCTGCTTCGGAATTCCGCACTTCTTTGGCCAATTCTTTTCCGTCCATGCTAATTAATGTAACGGTAACAGCCGAAGAATTGTCGAGATAAAAATCAAGATTAATCTCCGAAGTTGCCGGATTCGGATAAAGAAGAACTGTTTCTTCCGATAATGGTTCGATGTTCGTTGATTTGTTGTCTCCCATCACATTTTTCGGAACACATTTTTTCACGTTCACTTCTTTACAGAACTTGCTTTCACACACTGTACCATCCGGTAAAACACCACTCACCGTAAGGCAAACTAAATAAATGCCATTTCCTGGGAATGTGTAGTTTAAGGTTGGTGATGATCCTGCAGGCATACCGCTTACAAACCATTGATACGTTACACCATTCATACAAGCTGGCATTGTACTTGTTGATGTGAAAATGCCTTTGCAAAGATCAATCAATGAGGTGAAATTGGATTGTAAAGCATCACAGTTGCAAGGCACATCTGGACAATCCACCATATCTATCGGCATACATTTTTCTCTTTCGCAAATAGTTCCATCCGGCATTGTGCCACTTACCTTTAAGCAGACCAAGTAGGAACCATTTCCAGGAAACGTATAATTAAACGCCGGTCCGGAAGCCATCGTTGTGCCATTGACAGACCAATTATAATGTACATTGGTCATGCAAGCCGGTAAATTCACCATTGCATTAAAATTGCCCATGCATTGATCTATCTGACTATTAAAATCAACGGTCAACTGATCACAACTGCAAGGTTGGCATTGAATGACGATGTCTTTACAAACTTCTTTCGTACAAACAGTTCCATCAAGTAATGTGGCCGTGACAGTAAGACAAACGTAATATGCCCCATTACCGGGGAATGTGTAGTTAAATGTTTCTCCGGTTCCAACAGTACTTCCGTTTACTTTCCATGTATAGGTTGGCGAATAGAAAAAGTTTTGAAGCGGACCAGCTGTAAGTGTACTTACGCAATTAGCGTTGGTAGAAACGGTAAATGTGGGTACTAAATCGTCGCAATCACAAATTTGTTGTCCGGGAACTTTATTGATGTAACCTGAAAGAATAAATGCACCGAGTTGATCAATGAAATTAACTTTGGCTCTTATTTTCCAAGTTCCGTCTTTCGGACAATCCACCGTGTAGTTGATACTTGCGCCCAATTGATACGCTGGAGCAGCAGGAACGGTTAACGGAATGTTCGGGCCACCTCCGGAAGGCGGCACCAGTTCCAGTGAAACCAATACATCATCCCAAGCAACACTGAAATTGGTTGAAAAACTTGCTGTTCCTGGCGGAATCACAAAGTCTCGGTCAAATGTTTTAATTCCTATCGGATCGTTGGTTGTACCTGTATAATTAATCCAACCGGCATTGGTTACGGCTATCGGTGTTGCTTGCCAATAACCGAAATAAGACGCAATTCTTCTTGTAGTAGGTCCTCCCGGACCAGCAGAAATGACCCAATTCGGATCTACTGTTCCAACTGAAATAGAATTACCAAAATTGTCAATCCCGGTGCTCACATTAATCGTTTGCGAGAAAATCGGTGCTAAAGCTGTTAGACAGAGTGTCAAAAACAGCATTTTCTGTACGAGTGTTTTCATAACATGTAACTATTTAGTGAATAATGGATGAAAGTGATTCCATGGGCAAGTCGACCTCATGTGCTCTTCTTAAGAAGAATTCAAGTGAATCGTTTTCATGGGTTTCAAATTACGTGACGCATTAACATGCTGCTCACTGTTGTTGCCTACAATAATAAATGAAAATGAAAATAATCGATACGAAAGACCACTTGTCTTTTCAACATGCAGCGCATTAGCGGTGTTTGTAAAATAGAAGTATAAAGCCTTGTTTTTCAGTAATAAAGTTCGTATATGGAGTAAGGCAAAACAATTAGACTATTAGTTATTCGTTCTAACTATTACTTTAAACTTTCAATGGCAATTACTACCGTGGAGGTATTTCCTTTCATTAAAACGAAACGCATAGTTTCAAATGAAATTAAGCAATTGTTCGTGAGCTATTTGCATTTACTCCAGTTGTGAATTAAATCAATAAGTTATTCACTTTTGAAACTAAAATAAACAAGCCTTTTTAGAGAAAAATGTCAACGAAAACGCCATTCAACACCCGATTTTATTCTCTTAACCGAAGAAATTGAGCCAAACCACTTGGTTGTTGCCTGTTGAAAAGCAGTCTCTTACCGCAACAATCCTTGTTTACGGATCGCAGCGTGAATTGCTTTCACATTCTCGGGAAGATCACCCGAAAGTAGCCAATCAAGATCCAAACCGTTATGAATGGCAGTATGCGAAAGGTTATGGCTCTTCCCTATCCGTTCACCCAATTGTTCCAAATCTTCACGGAATTCAACCCGGTAATCTTCGTGTAGCGCCTGAATCAACATCAGGATCTTAAAACACTTCGAAACCAAGTACACGCAGATTTTATGCGCTTTCACGGGTGATGACCGATCAATTCGAGCAGTATAATCCTTGATTGCTTGATTGACAAGTAAGAGCGAAAGGCTCACTTCTCCGACTTTGTCTTTTGTTGTGTTGACATGTGCCGAAATTTCTCCGCTCAAGCTTCGTATTTCCACCATTAAATCGATCAGGTTGTAATGCGGATGCGCAATATGACTCAATCGTTGCTGTAAGCGTGTTTCCATTTCGCTGCGTAACTCTTCAGCCGTTTGGGTACTCACCAATTCAAAATACAAGCGTTTGGCCAATGGAATATCGCGTTTCAACAGACGCAGGATCAATTTATCTTTTTCCTTATCGGTTAATTCGCTGATAGCGTCTTTGAAGTCTTGTTCGAATTTCATGGAGATCGATTGTATTCGGAATGTCAAAACTAGGATAAATTAACGTGAATTGGGTAGAATACTTTCGGCTGATTGTTTTGAGAATTGTACGATTCAGCTGATAGTAGCGTCTAAATTGAATCGTTTACGGAAGAACAATGCCAAACAAAAAGCCTCCGGATAATTATTCCGAAGGCTTGTAAATATGATGTAAAGCTGAGATTACTTCAATTCAGTCACGAAATTTTCGATTGGTTTTCGCACTTTTTTCATGTTCACCAACCAGTCATTTGCGTCGTCGCGGTAACCTAGCGGTAAAATAACCACACTTTTAAGACCTAGTTCTTTTAATCCGAGAATTTCATCCAATTCACCTGGATTAAAACCTTCCATTGGCGTAGCATCAACTTGTTGTTCTGCAGCAGCAGCTAAGGCCAAACCTAAAGAAATATAAGCTTGCTTAGCGGCATGAGTAGCTTGCCATTCTTTTCCGAGTGGTTCGTAAAGTCCCCAAAGCATGTTTTTGTAATCATCCATTGCGTTGCTTGGCAAGCCACGCTCAGCGGTAGTGTAATTAAACACCTGTTCAATACGCTCCAATGAATAACTGTCCCAAGCTGCAAAAACCAATAAGTGAGAGCAATCAATTATTTGGCTCTGATTCATAGCAATAGGTTGAATCTTGGCCAATAGTTCTTTGTTACTGATTACAAATAGTTGATAAGGTTGCAAGCCAGATGAAGATGGTGCAAGTCTTGCTGCTTCTAGTATGTAATCGATCTTTTCTTGTGCTACAGCAGTTCCGTTCATTTTTTTTGTGGCGTATCGCCAATTCAATGCATCTAGTAATTTCATGTATGTTTTGTTTTAATATAAAAATGGTTCTGCAAAATTAGAATAAGCAAGTTACTATAAGTAACTTTGTTTCGAAAAGTAATAGTGACAAATAAGTAACCAACTGACAATTGATGGAAATGGAAATTGAATTGGAAACGCAATTGAATAAAAAAGAGTGCTGTCAAACCATTTTGGCAATTCACGATGTGATGGACATCCTAAACGGAAAATGGAAAATATCCATCATTGCTTGCTTATGCCATGAAAAAATGCGCTATTCAGATTTACTGAGAGAAGTAAAAGGAATTTCGGGTAAAATGCTAAGCCGAGATCTGAAAGAACTGGAAGTGAACGGCTTGATCAAACGAACAGTTCGAGATACACAGCCCATAACAGTAGAATATCAAATTACCGAATATGGGAATACATTACAAGATGTAACGAATGTAATAGCTGATTGGGGCTTGGCTCACCGAAAACGAATTATGGCCGGGCTATAAATCAAGGTTATCCCTATAACTCCGCGAAATCGGAATTCCATATCCACCGCGAGCTATCAGGTGAGTTGAGGTGCGTTGTTCGATCAAATTGCACTTCACTAAATACGAGCGGTGAACACGGATAAAGACAGTTGGAGTGAGTCACGCTGCAGCTTTGAGTGCGAAGCGAGTAATTGCCTGTTTTCAAGCTAAAAACGCTGTTTATTCTTTGAGAAAGTCGATTTATGCGCCATTTTTAGTAGTTTTCACTTCTAAATCGAAAGAAATGTTTGCAGAAGTTTTAAATGAATCAAGTGATAATGTAACCGTTGCGTTCAATACCACCGAACTAGAAAGAATCTATAAAAGTATTGGTGATCAGTTACGTGGTGATGGTTATCGTACCGTTGGCGAATACGGAGATACGGTAACTTACGAAAGAGGTACACTTACCGGCCGAATTTTCCTCGGAGCCTTCTACAAACACTTTAAGTGGGATGTGAGCATCGTAGAAAAATCGGGACGTGTAGTAGTTTCGGTGAACAAACAGGTTTCAGGTATGTGGGGCGGATTGATCGGTGTGAGTCAAGTGAAAAATGAACTCAGACGATTGAAAGGTATTATGGTGAACTGGAATTAAACAACAGTTTGATCAGTTTCTTGAGTTGGTGAGTTTTTAAGTTAATCTTTAACTCACCAACTCACCAACTCAAGAACTTAAAAACTCAAGAACTTAAAAACTCAAGAACTCAAAAACTCAAGCAGGCATTCCAATCCGATAAGAAAACCGTTGGATAAATTCGCTGTCTTCTTGCATGCTTCCAATGGGTTTTTCAAGGAGCTTTTTTAGAATTGGATCTTGTTTTGAAAGGGCAGAAAACTGTTTCTGTAGAGCGTTTGCATTAAGCGTATTTACCTTGGTTGCATTCATAAGAATTACTGATTCATTCCCGATTTGAAACATTTTATAAGCCGTTTCTTTAAATTGACCTGTAAATAACGCTGTAAGCATCAATAACGTTACCATTCGCTCTTTATTCGCCACTTGTTTGTTATCATGGGTTTTAACAATTCGGTAAATATTAATGTAGCGCTTGATCGTACGTGGATTTGTACCGATGAGGCACGAAAGCAATTGCAGGTATTCTTTTTCTTCCGAAGTAATCAATACATTTTCAGGAGCAATAGCGACTATTTTTTGCGGAGCAGGTGGTGTGTTCTCTACCCGACTGGAAGCTTCTTCTTTCAAGGATGTTGATGATGTATCAGGATCGGCTGTTGGTAGTTCAGAAGCTGAAACACGATCTTGCTGATCAATATTCAGTTGCGGTGAATTAAAATCGGGATTTCTTTCTTCGGTTTCCGGAATTTTGTAGATTGTTGCAGGCCCAACTACAGGTATTAAATCATCGATGAGTTTTAGAATGCCGCTTGCTTCCGGAACAGGCAAATGAAACGGGATTTGAAAGATTTTCTCCAAATATTCACGTGGTGCAACCTTGTGGAAATGATCGTTAATCACCGAATGATCAATGCCGCGATAACGATCTAATTGCCTATTGATTAGTGCATTGTGTACGCTTCGTTCATCTACTCCCACAATCACAATAAACAGCGGAAAAGCCATCAACAAATGAACAGCTTCTAGCACTTCCATTACTTTGTCATCTGAACAACGGTCCAAATCATCAATATAAAGAATGATACGTTCCAATTTTTTGTTGGTGTGGAACGATTCAGTAATAACAGCTTTATCGGTTTC
>Ga0302296_1000900_pt1 | contig 23058 bp, 10 predicted proteins | sample III_Fen_N3_1_FD_194546 | JGI IMG/M metagenome (GOLD analysis project Ga0302296, IMG submission 194546) | Peat permafrost microbial communities from Stordalen Mire near Abisko, Sweden - III_Fen_N3_1 | ecosystem: Environmental > Terrestrial > Soil > Wetlands > Permafrost | place: Sweden: Abisko...
TGTTGGTATCCGGTTGCAGGAAGGTGATGACTTCCCCTATTTTGATCGGATTGGTTTTACCTGTGACTTTTTAAATACTGAGAATACCCTGATCAACCGGGATAAAGATGGGAAACCATTCCGTGACAGAAAAGGAAATGTGAGTCTGGCATGTAACTGTGGACGGGTTATTTCAGGCATGACGGATGTAAACCAACCCTTTAACACACCGGTAGGAAGCTGGTGGAGTAGCCGGCTTGCTCCGGTAATAAGTATCGATTCGCACGCCATGGAAAAGTTTCATCCCCGAAATCAATGTTTCCAACATGGTTATGCATCTGTAGCCCTTGTACCCATCTGGAACAACTCTACCATTATCGGCCTTATACAATTCAATGATAAACGTACCGACAGGTTTAACCGCGACACCATAGAAGTACTGGAAGGAATAGCTTCGCATATCGGCGCCGCCCTTATGCGTAAGCGTGCCGAGGAAACCTTACGGAAGAACGAAGAAATGTTGCGTACGATTACCGAGAATGCCCCGGATATTATTATCCAATTGGACAGGCAGGGAACCATTTTGTATATGAACCGGACTATTCCCGGTTACACAACGGATGAATGCCTGGGCACTAATTTCATGAAAAGAACATTGCCTGAGTATCATGATGAAATGAGCCGTTCGCTGGAACTTGTTTTTAATGAATCGATCACTCAGACATACCAGTCGCAGATAAAGCTCGGAAACGGGGAAATACGATGGTATCGCTCCAGGATTTCTCCGGTAAGGGAAGGGGACAGGGTAAAAAATGCCATCATGATTACCCGGGACATCACGGAAATTCTGCTAAATGAAGAAGTGCTACGGGAAAGTGAAGACAAGCGGAATGCTATCATTGTAGCAGCCATGGATGGCTTTTGGATTACTGACATCGAAGGTCGTTTTCAGGAAGTGAATGAAATCTATTGCAACATGATCGGGTATTCCAAGCAGGAATTGCTTGATATGAGCATCGGGGACATAGAAGTTGTTGACAACCCTAATGCTATATCCACACGCATTCAAAAGATCAGGGATCTTGGCGAAGATCGTTACGAAACACGACACCGTCGTAAGGATGGGAGTGTGATGGATGTTGAATCGAATGTTCATTACCGCCCGATAAATGGCGGCCAGTTTGTTTCATTTTTACATGATATAACCAATCGGAAGCTGACTGAAAAAAAGCTGCGTGAAAGTGATGAAAGGTATAAATCGTTATTTCGGGACAATCATTCGGTTATGTTACTGATAAATCCAGACACGGGAGAAATCATTGATGCCAATCCTGTATCCTGCAACTATTATGGTTGGTCGTATTCCGAGCTAACACATAAAAGTATTTTTGATATAGATCCGTTTCCTAAAGAGGAAACAATGGTTAAATTACAAGATTCCCGGAATGAAAAAACCAATCATTTATTCATCCAACACCGTCTGGCAAATGGTGAATTGAGGGATGTGGAAGTTTATTCAGGACCTATCAAGTTTGGTGATTCGACCATGATTTATGCCATTATTCATGATATTACCGAGAGTAAAAAAGCCCGGGAGGCACTACGTGCGAACGAAGAAAGGTATTCCCTGATATACAATTCCAGCAGGGATGGTATCTTTAGTATCGATATATCCGGCATTTTTACAAGCGTAAACCGAAGCTTTTGCAAGGAACTAAACATGGAACTAACCCAGGTGTTGGGTCATGGCTTTATAGAGTTAGGATTCCCGGAAAAATTGAATAAGGAACTGGAAAAATTGAAAATGCAGGTGCTGGAAACGAATAGTTCGGTAATAACTGAACTGGAAGTACCGTTTCTTGATGGAGGTATCCGGTTTTACGAAATGGTTTTAAATCCGTTACACGACAATGCCGGAGATGTAATAGGCATTGGGGGATCATGCCGGAATATAACTGCACGGAAAGAAGCCAGTCAGGAACTCAAAGAAAGTGAAACAAGGTTTAGATCCCTGTTGAAAGATATGCCGGTCGGAGTGTTATTATACGGGCCGGGATTTGAAGTCGTCATGAGCAATCCCAAAGCAATGGAATTGCTGGGAGTCATGGATGAAGAACAACTCAGGTTAAATCCTTCGAATTTCTCAGAATGGAATGCAATTCATGAAGATGGTTCTATTTTTCACGAATCGGATTTGCCTGTTATGCAGGTGTTTGAGAAATTGACGTCCGTTCATGATATCATATTAGGTATATATCGAAAGGACTCACCGGATATAACCTGGTTATTGATTGATGCGGAAGTAATGTTAAAAGAAGATGGGACTCTGCGAAATGTCGTGTGTTCGTTTATAGACATCACCAAACTGAAGATGGCAGAAAAAGGACTCCGTGAAAATGAGCAACACCTAAAATACCATTTTGAAAACTCACCCCTTGCTGTAGTGGAATGGGATAATAATTTGAATATAACTGAATGGTCGTTGGAAGCTGAACATATATTCGGTTGGAAAAAGGAAGAAACTATCGGAAAAAATATTGATACATTAAACCTGATATACAACGAAGATATTCCTTTTGTTTACCATCTTATGGACAGGCTTACGAGTGGGAAAGAGGATACCGTAGTGAGTTACAACCGGAACATGACCAAATCGGGGACTATTATCGATTGTACCTGGTATAACTCAATTTTACATGATCAGCACGGAGAAATCACTTCCGTTATGTCACTCGTTCAGGATATAACCTCCCGTAAAAAAGCAGAAGATGCTATTAAGAAACTGAACGAAGAACTGGAGGACCGGGTAACTGAGCGTACTATCGAGTTGATAAAACTAAATGAAGGACTTAAGCAAACGGAAGAAAAATACCGTACTTTTTCAGATTTTGCCACCAACTGGGAGTTCTGGATCGATCCGTTAGATCATATTATTTATTGTTCGCCATTCTGTGAACGCATCACCGGGTACACATCCGCTGAGTTTGAACAAAATTCGGAATTGTACTTTACCATCATTCATCCGGATGATGCCCGCATCTATCAGGAACATAAAAGTAAGGAAATGCAGGTCAATGCTTGCGACCACGAACTTCAGTACCGGATCATTAGGAAGGACGGGACTGTCAGGTGGATTGGACATTTTTGCAGGCCGGTATTTGATGATGCGGGTGATTTCAGGGGAGTCAGGGGAAGCAATAAGGATATAACTGCCCGGAAAAAGATGGAAGAATTACTCACCACCAGTAATAAAAAGTACCAGCTGCTTTCTGAAAACATAACGGATGGCATTTTTATTTGTAAGAAGGGAAAGTTTGAATATACAAACAGTGCCACGTACGATATTTTTGGGTACAAAGGACGTGAATTGGAAAAAATGAAACTGACACAACTGGTCGTATCAGATTACAATGAAAAGCTTGAAAAAATACTTTACAGCACCGAAAAGGTAAACCGTAGTTGTAGCATTGAAGTAGAATGCCTGAAAAAAGATTTTACCATCATTACTGTAGAGATATTATTAAGCTATGTAGCCAGTGATAAAACTGTATACGGGGTGATTCATGATATCACAGAAAAAAAAGAGTTTCAGAAAAACATGGTGAAAGCCATTATTCAAACCGAAGAAAAGGAACGATCGCATTTCTCGAAGGAATTGCACGATGGATTGGGACCATTGCTTTCGACCATTAAGCTTTATCTGCAGTGCTCTGAACGACTCACAAACAGTAAAACAAGGAAAGAAATCATCGGGAAAGCCGGAGAAATTATTGAAGAAGCACTCTCAACGGTAAAAGAAATTTCGTCGAAGCTGAGTCCGCATTTACTTACCAATTATGGTTTGAATCCGGCAATTAGAAGTTTCGTTGACAAATTGAACGCTACGGCTGCTACCAACATCATTTTTGAAAGTAATTTTGTACGGCGAATCGATGTTGAAATAGAAACAGCATTCTATCGGGCAGTGATAGAATGCATCAACAATACATTAAAATATGCCTCGGCAAACCATGTTTATATTCAGTTGATTGATTTCGGAGACCAGATTCAGTTGCAATATAAGGATGACGGAATTGGATTCGATTTAACCGAAACACTTAAAAAGCATACCGGATTGGGGTTGTTTAACATGCAGAATAGACTTCATACGTTTGGTGGAAAAGTGGATTTGCAGAGTGAACCAGGTAGAGGTGTTGAATATCTGTTTACGATGGATATTTGATGTCTGAGATTATCGGAATGAGCATCGTCCTGAAATAGGGTCGCACAAAACGAAATTATTCAGGAAGAAACATTATGACCACCAGATTTGTCAACCGACGGATTTAGTGGTCATAATACTTAATAGCAAAAAGAATCACGAATTAGATATGTCGGTTATTCATAGATTAAATAGGCTCTGGGGTTAAGAAATTCTCAGAATTTAGATTACGATTAGTTTAGGAACTCTTTATTTATAGAATGTATATGAAGAAAGAAGATAAATCAATAAATTCAAAAGAAGAAAGAATACCCTTCTTCCCCAAATGGAATACTGCAGATCCATATTTTTTCATTCTGTTGAAGGAACGTCGTAAAGAAATGATGAATAATATGACAGAGGCAGAGAGTACTTTGTGGGGATATTTAAAAAGTAATCAATTGGGTGTGAAGTTTCGTAGACAACATATAATAGAATATTTTATACCTGATTTTGTAGCACTTTCATGTAAGTTAATTATAGAGATAGATGGTGAGATTCATAATTTTCAGAAGAAATATGATTCTGAACGAGAACATTTTTTAAATGAAAAAGGATATAGAATAATTCGTTTTCAAAATAATGAAGTACTAAATGATATTGAATTTGTGATAAAGAAAATTAAAGAGAATATTTTGAGTATGAATGAATAAAATTGATTCTTACAATTGATATAGTACTAAAAGAATGACTTATTGTGAATTATGAAGCTCCCGACCCCCAAACCCCCAAATGGGGGCTTAAGAGTGGGTTAAAGTGATTTGTTGGTACCGGATTGGGATTTGTTTGAAGTTTGTGGTTAATACAAGGATTGAATACCAGGTCTTAAGCCCCCATTTGGGGGTTTAGTGGTCATAATACTTAATAGCAAAAAGAATCACGAATTAGATATGTCGGTTATTCACAGATTAAATAGGCTCCGGGGTTAAGAAATTCTCAGAATTTAGATTACGATTAGTTTAGGAACTCTTTATTTATAGAATGTATATGAAGAAAGAAGATAAATCAATAGATTCAAAAGAAGAAAGAATACCCTTCTTCCCCAAATGGAATACTGCAGATCCATATTTTTTCATTCTGTTGAAGGAACGTCGTAAAGAAATGATGAATAATATGACAGAGGCAGAGAGTACTTTGTGGGGATATTTAAAAAGTAATCAATTGGGTGTGAAGTTTCGTAGACAACATATAATAGAATATTTTATACCTGATTTTGTAGCACTTTCATGTAAGTTAATTATAGAGATAGATGGTGAGATTCATAATTTTCAGAAGAAATATGATTCTGAACGAGAACATTTTTTAAATGAAAAAGGATATAGAATAATTCGTTTTCAAAATAATGAAGTACTAAATGATATTGAATTTGTGATAAAGAAAATTAAAGAGAATATTTTGAGTATGAATGAATAAAATTGATTCTTACAATTGATATAGTACTAAAAGAATGACTTATTGTGAATTATGAAGCTCCCGACCCCCAAACCCCCAAATGGGGGCTTAAGAGTGGGTTAAAGTGATTTGTTGGTACCGGATTGGGATTTGTTTGAAGTTTGTGGTTAATACAAGGATTGAATACCAGGTCTTAAGCCCCCATTTGGGGGTTTGGGGGTCGGAAAGCTTTAATAGCAAAAAGGATCACGAATTAGATATGTCGGTAATTTACAGAATTTAGATCAGGGATCTTGAATATCAGAAAGAATATGAATTCGATGCATTATTTAAACGCTGACTAGAAAAATTATTGAACTAATCTATAAATAATCGGTTGAAAATTTGACTGATTTAGTTTTAGTTCTATTTTCATAATACGAAAATATCCCCTTTAAATAATAGGTTTACGTGTAGTTTGTTGTAATAATTGATGTTTTCAGTATTATTATAGTTAATTATCAAATTTAACAGCACGGGTTCAGTAATATAACATACTAATTTATATCTTTGTGTTTTCTTGTTAAAGCTTTGTAATTTAAGATAACAGATATTTTAAATGGATTTTAAAACATTTTGATGACCCCAAAGTGATTAGGAGGCAGTTTTAATATGAATTGGTTGATATTAAAATTGTCTTTAAATGGAAACGGATATACAGGATTATGGAAAAAAAAGGCATATCTATAGCTACTCTCCTTCGAATCAAGGCAGAAAAATTGATTCAAAACAAACCTCTGAATAAACCCGCTGAAATTAACGAAGGAGACATACTTAAACTTCTTCATGAACTGGAAGTGTATAGTGTAGAGCTTGAATTACAGAATGAAGAACTCCTGAATGCGGGTGCAGATGCTGATGAATTATTAGTTAAGAATAGATTTTCTGAAGATATAAGACAACGGTTAATCCATGAATTTGAAATTAATCAGATAGAACTTGAATTACAAAATGAAGAACTGGCTTTCTCAAACAAAATATCACATGAAGTAGCCGAACGCTATTCCGACTTATTTAATTTTTCTTCTTCAGGGTATCTTATTCTTTCACGGGAAGGCGAAATACTTGATACAAACTTTTCAGGTGCCCGGCTTTTGGGAAAGGACCGATTCAAGTTGAAAGGCAGCCTGTTTGGTTTTTTTGTTACTGAGCTCGATCGCCCCATTTATAATGACTTCATTGATGATTTATTTATTGATAAATCCAAGTTAACTTGTGAAGTATCCATAACAATAGAAAATTCAAAATCCATTAATGTACTTCTTACAGGCATTTTAACACCGCAGGAAGGTCAGTGTCTGATAACAATTGTCGATATAACGGAACGCAAACAGTCGTCTAAATACAGGGAACTTACGCGTGAAATTCTACAAATATTGAATGAACCGGGGGATATAAAGGATTCGCTTCACAGAACCCTGACTGTATTAAAGGAAAGAACGGGTTTTAATGCGGTAGGTATCCGTTTACAGGAAGGGAGTGATTTCCCGTATCTGGAACAGGCAGGTTTCTCCGCTGATTTTATACTGACGGAAAATTCACTGATTGAACGGGATAATCTGGGGAAGGTCTGCCTTGATAAAAACGAAAAAGCTCGAATGGCCTGTACCTGCGGTTTGGTGATTTCAGGCAATGCCGGACCAACCGATCCGAATGTTACTCCGGGTGGAAGTTGGTGGACAAATGATTCTTTCCCGATTCTGAATGTGGCACCTCATAAAGATGTCAGGTATCATCCACGGAATACATGTATTCATGAGGGTTATGCGTCAATAGCCCTGGTGCCGATACGTGCGAATGATAAAACTGTCGGACTGATTCAATTCAACGATTACCGAAATGGTGTTTTTAATCAGAACAAGATTGAATTTCTGGAAGGAATAGCTTCGCATATCGCAGCTGCCCTAATGCGGAAGCAGGCAGAAGAAACCTTGCGTAAAAATGAAGAATTGTTACGCACCATTACCGAAAATGCGCCGGATATTATCATTCAACTGGATGAAAGCGGAACGATTCTCTATATGAACCGTTCTTTTTCAGGGCGCAGCAAGGAAGACTGTATAGGGAAAAACTTTTGTACATGGACGCTCCAGGAGTACCATGATTTAATGAAGCAATCATTGCAATTCGTTTTTGGAGCATCAACCACACAAACCTATCTTTCACAAGGCAACGATATTCATGGTGACTTGCGATGGTACAGAACCAGCATGTCTCCTGTCATGGAAGGAGAGGTGGTGAAAAATGCCATTCTGATTACACGGGATATCACTGAAAGTATATTGAGCGAAGAAATACTTCGGGAGAGTGAACAAAAGCGGAAAACGATCCTTATGACTGCCATGGATGGTTTCTGGATCATAGACCGGGTGGGTTGTATTCTTGAGGTGAATGAAGCCTATAGCCGGATGATTGGATACACGAGGCAAGAACTGTTAACGATGCGCATTCAGGATATTGAAGTTGCTGAAAGTGTTGAAGAAACGAAAGCCCATATTCAGAGAATCATAAAACTTGGAGAGGAAAGGTTCGAGACGCGCCATCGTTGCAAAGACGGAAGTATCATTCATATAGATGCCAGCGTCCAGTACAGGAAGGAGCAGGGGGGGCAGTTTGTGGCTTTTCTGCATGATATCACCAATCGCTTAAAACGCGAAAAGGCTATGTTTGAAAGCAATGAGCAATTCAGGTTGCTTTTTGAAAACAGCCAGGATGCTATATTATTTACCAATCCCGATGGAACAATTAATTTAGCAAATCCTGAAGCTGAAAGAATGTTGGGAAGAAGCAAAGAAGAAATAATAAGTCTTAAAAGGGATGAAATATCGGATATAACTGATCCGCGATTAGAACTGGCATTGGAAGAGCGGAAAAAAAAGGGCCATTTCAAGGGGGAGTTGAACTATTTACGAAAAGATGGTACCAGTTTTCCGGTGGATGTGACCTCCACCATATTCAAAGACTCGAATGGAATTGAACGATCGAGTATTATAGCCAGGGACATTACTGAAAGGAAGAAGGCGGAAGAATTATTGCGCCAAAGCAATGAACGGTATAAATCGTTGTTTCAGGATAACCATTCGGTGATGTTGCTGATTCATCCCGAAACAGGGAAAATAGTGGATGCAAACCTTACAGCCTGTACCTATTATGGTTGGTCACATACTGAGATGTGCAATTTCAATATCGATGAAATAAATACTCTTTCCAAAGAAGAAATTGCCTGTGAAATGCAACTTGCAAAAGAAGAACAACGAAATCATTTCTTCTTTAGGCACCGGCGGGCAACGAATGAAATTCGGGATGTGGAAGTATATTCAGGGCCTATTCGGTTTGGCGAAGAAACTATGCTTTATTCACTTGTCCATGATATTACCGAACGCAAGCAAAATGAAGAAGCATTACACCAAAGTGAAAACCGCTACAAATCATTATTTCAGAACAATCATTCTGTGATGTTGTTGTTAAACCCCGATTCGGGGGAAGTAGTCGATGCTAATCCTTCCGCTTGTAATTTCTATGGTTGGAGTCATTCAGAGCTTTGCCAAAAGAACATTTCTGAAATAGATCCGCTCCCAAAAGAAGAATTAAACCTAAAACTCCAAAATTCCAAGAAAGAAAGAGCCAATCATTTATTTGTTAAACATGTGTTGGCAAATGGCGAATTGAGGGATGTTGAGATTTATTCCGGACCGATACAGTTTAATGAATCAACCTTACTTTATGTGATTATTCACGATATTACAGAGAAAAAGATTATTGAAGAAGCATTACAAAAGAACAAAGACAATCTACGAGCCATATTGGATGCAACCCTAGAATCGATTTATTTATTTGATAAAGAAGGGTCGGTAGTAGAAGCGAATATAACTGCTGCAACAAGATTAAAACGAGATATAAAAGAAATTACCGGGCAAAAAATGTCTGAATTTTTACCTCAAGAAACATTGCAAAACCGGTTATCCCATTTGGATGAAGTATTTGCAACAGAAAAGCCGGTTCAATTTGAGGATCATCGCGATGACTATATTTTTGAACATAATTTTTTCCCTGTTTTTAATAATGAGAAAGTAGAATATGTAGTTAGTTACAGCAGGGATGTAACTGATTCGAGGAAAATGGAAGATTCACTGAAAGAATCTGAAAAGAAATACAGGGAACTGATAAAATATGCGCCAACCGGCATCTATGAAGTAGACACCAGAACTCAAAAGTTTTTGACAGTCAATGATGTGATGACAATCCTGTCGGGATATAGCCAGGAGGAGTTACTCTCGATGAATATGCTTGACATACTTTATGATGAAAGTAAAATTCTATTTATGTCCCGGGTTGATAGCCTGTTAAAAGGTGAATTGCCGAATGAAAATGTAGAATATAAAATAAAAGCAAAGGATGGACATGCTATTTATGCAACATTAGATGTGAATTTTACATTTAATGAAGAACACGAGGTAATAGGTGCAACCGTTGTTGGTCATGATATTACCGAACGGGTAAAAATGGAAGCAGCGTTGAGGGGCAGTGAGCAAAAACTTTCGGAGATTTATGCTTCGATGTCAGAAGGTTTGGCAATTCACGAACTGATTTTTGATAGTAATGGGAAAGCGGTTGATTACCTGATGCTTGAAGTGAACCCTGCTTATGAAAAAATTACGGGCATTCATCAACAGGATGTTGTCAATCGAAAAGCGACAGAATTATATTCCGTCGAAGAAGCACCTTATCTGGATATCTATGCAGAAGTAGAATGTACAAGTATTTCAAGGTCCTTCGAAACGTATTTTCCATCTATGAATAAATATTTCTCCATATCTGTCTTTTCACCGGGGAAGGGAAAATTTGTAACAGTATTCAGGGATATTACAACACAAAAACGAGCCTCAGAAGCACTACGGATCAGTGAACGTCAGTTGGATGCTGTATTCAACAGTGTAACTGAAACCATTATGATGTTGGATATTAACGGACATATTTTAACAGCCAACCAAACTGCGGCAAAGCGTTGGGGTTTGTCGGTGGAAGAAATGATTGGCAAAAATATGTTTGCGTTTACTTCACCTGAAACCCAAAAGAAACGGGAAGAACAGATACAGAAAATGATTGAAACCGAAACCCCGGTTCGTTTTGAAGACGAACGTGATGGAGCGGTATTCGATCTTACTTTTTATCCGATCAAAGAACCATCAGGAGAAATAAACCAGTTTGTTGTGTTTAATCGTGACATAACAGATAGAAGGCGTGCACAAGAGGCTTTACGGGCAAATGAAGAACGGTATTCAATGATTTACAACTCAAGTCGGGATAGTATTTTCAGTTTGGATATTGATGGCTATATAACGAGTGCAAACAGAAGTTTTTGTGAAGAATTCAAACTTGATCTTTCTCAAGTACTGAAAAAAACATTTAAAGAGATCGGATTGCCCGGATATCTTTGCAATGAGCTTGACAATTTGAAAAAACAGGTAAAAGAAACAAACAGTACAATACTTTCGGAACTGACTGTTCATCTTTCGGATAACAGTACGCGTTACTACGAAGTAATCCTTAATCCAATGCACGACGATAAAGGAGATGTTGCAGGCTTTGGGGGATCCGTACGTAATATAACAAAAAGGAAAGAAGTCAGTTATGCACTGATAGAAAGTGAAAAGAGGTTCAGACACCTGATAAAAGACATCCCTGTTGGTGTCTTACTTTACGGACCACAAGCCGAATTAACTACTTATAATCCTAAAGCACTGGATTTGCTTGGACTCAGCGAAAGCCAGCTAAAGGATAATTCTTTACATGAAATAAACTGGAATGCTATTCATGAAAATGGTTCTACTTTCCGGAATATGGAGTATCCGGCATCACTTGCTTATTCTACCGGGCAGTCAGTCAGAGATGCAGTCATTGGAATTAACCAATCGACAAATGAAATTACGTGGTTGTTGATGAACGCAGAAGTAGTATCAAGAAGCGATGGATCTATTCGAAATATAGTTTGTTCGTTTATTGATATCACCAGAATGAAAAAGGCTGAAAACGCCTTAAAAGAGAGTGAAGAGAAGTTCAGAAATCTAATATGGGATATGCAGGTGGGTGTTCTGTTGAATGGTCCTGACTCCAAAGTATTGGTGTGTAACCCCAAAGCGATCGAACTATTGGGGTTGACTGAAGATCAGATTTTAGGGAAAACATCGTATGATGCAGAATGGAAAGCGATACATGAAGATGGATCTCCATTTGAAGGTAACACTCACCCTGTTGTTCAGGCAATTGCAACAGGCAAACCTGTACGCGATGTTATTATGGGAGTTTTTCAGCCAATCTTAAAAAAATATGTATGGTTATTAATAGATGCTGTGCCTAAATTTGATAAAGATGGAAAGTTGTTAAATGCCTTAGTGACATTTATTGATATTACAACACTTAAAAACACTCAAAACGAATTAAAGCAAAGTGAGTTTTTCTTTCGTGAATCTCAACAAGCCGCATTTATAGGATCGTATAAGACCGATTTTAATACCGGTATATGGGAGTCTTCGGAAGTACTGGACGATATATTTGGCATTGACCAAATGTATGATCGAACTGTTGAAGGCTGGTTAAATATTGCTCATCCTGAAGACCGGGAAATGATAAATCATTACCTGATGGAAGACGTTTTAATGAAAGGAGATCAATTTAATAAAGAATACAGGATTATTCGAAAGAGTGATCACATAACAAGATGGGTACATGGACTTGGTAGGGTTGATTTTGATACTAACAGCAAAGTTAAATCGTTATTTGGTACCATACAGGATATCACAGATCGTAAAATAAAAGAAGAGGCTCTGAGAAAACTTAATAGAACGTTGGCGGCATTAAGTAAAAGCAGTCAGGCTATGTCACAGTCTTCGGATGAAACAGAGTATTTAAATCAGGTTTGCAATATTGTAGTGGAAGATACTGATTTTGCCATGGTGTGGATAGGTTATGCCGAAGATGATGCAGCAAAAACCATCCGTCCAATTGCGAGTGCCGGATTTAATGATGATTACCTGGAAAAGATAAAACTCAGCTGGGATGATAATGAGTTTGGACGTGGACCAACCGGTGTTGCCATTAGAACAGGAGAGGTGGGTATGTGTAACAATATGTTTACCGATCCGGCCTTCGAGCCATGGCGTGAACAAGCGTTGAAGAGAGGTTATGCATCATCCATAGTTTTCCCGTTAAAGACAGAAGATAAAATATTTGGAGCCATTACGATTTACTCTAAAAAGCCAGACTCTTTTTTAGATGATGAAATAAAATTGTTAACAAAGCTTGCCAGTGATCTGGCTCATGGGATAGCCACTATCCGCTTGCGTGAAGCACGCGAAATGGCAGAGGAAGCTCTTATTAAGTCGCACAATGAACTTGAATCGACTGTAAAGTTAAGAACAGCCGAATTATTGCATACAAATGAAGTTCTTAAACTCACAGAAGAAAAATACCGAACCGTATCCGATTTTGCAACAAATTGGGAATTCTGGATTGCCAGGGATGACCATATGATATACTGTTCTCCATCCTGCGAACGCATAACAGGTTATAGTTCAACAGAGTTTATGCAAGATTCACATCTTATCATTGACATAATTCATCCTGATGATTTGCAGACGTATCAGGATCATAAGAATGAGGAACTAAAGGGACATGTCTGTGAACATGAAATTCAATATCGTATCTATAAACGAGATGGTTCAATCCGATGGATTGGTCATTTTTGCCGGCCTGTATTTGATGAAAAAGGTAATTTCAGAGGCATCAGGGGAAGTAACAAGGATATAACTTCCAGAAAAAAGATGGAAGAATTGCTTACCACCAGTAACCAGAAATATAAGCTCCTTTCTGAAAATATAAATGATGGAATATTTATCTGTAAAAACGGAAAATTTGAATATTCGAATGCGGCTATATATGATATTTTTGGGTATAGTGACCGCGAATTAGAAAAAATGAAACTGACTGAATTGGTTATGACCGATTATCATGAAGAGTTGGAAAATTTGCTTTACTCAACAGCATCCTCAAATAAAAGCTGTAATGTAGAAATTGAATGTTTGCGTAAAGATTTCACCACTGTTTTTGTTGAAATGCTGTTAAATTATGTAGCAAAAGATAAGACAGTGTATGGTGTTGTCCATGATATTACCGAAAAGAAAGAGTTTCAAAAGAATATGGTGAAAGCCATTATTCAGACAGAAGAAAAAGAAAGAGCCCATTTTTCGAAAGAACTTCATGATGGGTTAGGACCATTACTTTCGACTATAAAGCTTTATCTGCAATGGTCGGAGAGGCCCAACAGCAATAAATCGCGTGAAGAAATAATAGGAAAAGCCGGAGAAATACTTGAAGAGGCCCTTGCAACAGTAAAAGAAGTATCGAATAAGTTAAGTCCACATTTACTGACGAATTACGGAATAAATTCAGCGATTAAGAGTTTTGTTGAAAAACTGAATGCAACTGCAAACTATAAAATTGTTTTTGAAAGTAATACGACAAGAAGAATTGGTGCAGAAACAGAAGCTGCACTTTATAGGGCTACCATTGAATGTATCAACAATACATTGAAATATGCCCATGCCAACAATATATTTATAAAGTTAGAAGACACCGGCAGTCAGATTATGCTTCGCTACAGAGATGATGGCAAGGGTTTCGATATTACAGAAACAATTGCAGAACATAAAGGGTTGGGATTGTTTAATCTTCAGAACAGGCTTCATACTATTGGTGGGAAAGTGGAACTGCATAGTGAGCCCGGAAAAGGGGTTGATTATTTGTTCACGGTGAATGTTTAAAATGGATATTCATAGGGTGATTTTCTTTTACAATTATTGTAAGGCTATTTATTTCAAATCCCATAAGATATTACCTTCTCACAGGTAAAGGGTTATTCTATTCAAACATCATAGGATGTTGCACAATGAGAAGAGAATACGTACATCGTGCGAGGATTTAAAGCAGTTGCTGGAATTGATATTGCGTAACTATATTTGCTGAGATGTAATAGTTTCGTACGAAAGACTTCAACGTTAAATCCATCAATATTTATATATAAGAGCAATTAGTAACATTATTTTTTATACATTTGTGACATGAATGATCTACTTATACAGAAACCGAACATTATAATTGTGGATGATCACCTGATTTTTCGGCAGGGATTAAAATCCATCATTACCTTAGAAAATATAGCGAATGTAATCGGTGAAGCATCAAACGGGTTAGAGTTATTGAAACTTCTGACAAATTTAAAGCCTGATCTGGTTTTAATGGATATTGATATGCCTCACATGAACGGCTTGGATGCTACAGAAAAGGCAATGGAGCTTATGCCCGAATTAAAGATTATTGCTTTCAGTATGTTTAGTGACGAAGAGTACTACTACAAAATGATTGATCGGGGTGTAAAGGGTTTTATACTGAAAACAAGCGGGATCAAAGAACTCGAAAATGCAATACAAAATGTTATGTCAGGAGATTCCTATTTCTCAAATGAACTGTTGAGAAAGATCATCAATAATTTCGGTCATTCAACAAATAACAAGCCGACATTGCAAGATAATTTAACAGAAAGAGAAATTGAAATACTCCAACAAATATGTCTTGGATTATCAACCGATGAGATTGCTGAAAAGTTATTTATAAGTCCAAAAACTGTTAAGTCGCACAAATCTAATTTGTTAGAAAAGACAGTGTGCAAGAATACTCCTGCCCTTATTTTATTTGCAATAAAGAATAAAATTGTAGAATTGTAAATTTGTCTATTTATATTTTATAAGAATATTTATCTTGTAACCAATACAGCAATAGTTAAGTGCTTCTTTTGAATGACGCTTTCTACACCTTTTACTCTTATAATTACTCCTTTTTATCTAGTAAATTTACTTTTTTTGGGCATTTATCATTCAATCAGTGGTAGTAACTTTGAAGTCTTAAAACAACCTGATTAAAAGATAACGGATATGTAATAAAAGCATTTCAATCGGAGTTATCTTCAATTCGATTTTTAATCGCTTGCATTGCATTGAATAATTCAGGGATCAATCAGTTTTTAAGAAAACAAAAATGTTTACTTTAGTCAAAATTTATCAGTTAATTTTAAGAAGATTAAGTTCACCTTTACTATTTAAAATTTATCTTTTGTTTACAGATCTGGTAACCGATTAATAATAAGGTTTTCAGTATCTATCTTAAAATTATTATTAAGGACCAATCTGAAAAGATTGGTCCTTTTTTATAGGAGTCATTTTATAAATAGAAAATTACGTAATGATCCTGTTTTTCCTATATAATCCTAATAGTGGATATGATACTCCTCCTTTATTTCTATTTAAATACTCCTTTTATTGGTATAATATACTTCTTTTGGTTTATCAAAAATTAATTTCAGAAAGGTAATTTTACACATATATTATCAGTAGATAAAAAGAGTAAGGATGTAATAAGATTTACAATGGATATAAATGACAGGTGATAATATTTATAAGTCATTAGAATCAAAAAAAGATACAAACAACCACTGCTTTAAAAATGTATTTTACAACTATAATTATCAGATAAAAAGACTCATTATGAAAAAACCAACGATTATTATTGTGGATGACAATCAAACGTTCAGACAAAGCCTGATACTTCTCATTACGATTGAAAATATTGCGAGCGTTATAGGCAAAGCGTCGAATGGGATTGAATTTTTAGGACTTCTGGCTGACAATAAACCCGATTTAGTTCTAATGGATATTGATATGCCTGAAATGAATGGAATTGAGGCTTCCCAAAAGGCTCTTGAATTAATGCCTGACTTAAAGATTATTGTATTTTCCATGTACGGGAATGAAGAATATTACTCAAAAATGAGAGAACTTGGTGTAAAAGGGTATATTCTCAAATCATGTCATATTGATGAATTTGAAAAGGCAATTCGAGATGTAATGAAGGGGAAAAATTATTTTTTCACAGATCTTAAAATAAAAAACATAGAGGACAACGAACTTAAAGTAGTCGATCGGATTCTTTCTGAAGATTCTGATCTTACTATAACGGAAATAAAATTAATTCAAAATATCTATTCCAATTCTTCAAATTAGATTTGTATAACAGGATGAATTTGTTTTATTAATAAGATAACAGATTAGATACAAAGCAATTTATTGGATCAAATATCTTTAGTAAATTTTTAAATACAGATTTATTTATACTTGTCAGGATTCAAGATCTAAGAAAACACATTAAAATTTATTTGTAAATTTATTGCGTTTGAGCTATCTATTCGTTAGAGGTTAACTTTATTATCCCTGTATTTCTCACCCCAATAACCAATTATAACTATTTATCTAGTCTTTTAGGCGGATAACACTCTCCTCCTTTTATTACCTTAAAATAGGACTATTAAAAAACAATATTAGGTATTATTACCCATTTAATTTATTTTAGGAATATATAATTTTGTTGTTTAAAATTCACTTAAATACAGAATTTTAAGCAATATAATATAATATAACTAATCCATGAGTCCACATTTTAACAAAAAACCCGATATTATTATTGTTGATGACCATCTCATTTTTCGACAAGGATTAAAATCAATCCTTGCATTACACAACATAGCAAATGTGATAGGTGAAGCATCCAATGGAAGTGAGTTTATCCGGCTTTTGTCGGATTTAAAGCCGGACTTGGTATTAATGGATATTGATATGCCTACTATGAATGGAATTGATGCGACTGAAAATGCAATGATACTTATGCCTGAACTGAAAATCATTGCATTCACTATGTTCAGTGAAGAAGAATATTATTATAAAATGATCGATCGGGGTGTTAAGGGTTTTATCCTGAAAACATACGGGATTAATGAACTTCAGAATGCGATAAATAAAGTGATGTCGGGTGAATCTTATTTTTCAAATGAATTATTGATGCGGATTATCAAAAATTTTGGACAATTAAATAAAATTATTCCATTCAAACATGATAAGTTAACTCCCAGAGAAATTGATGTTTTACAGCAAATTTGTCTAGGTTTGAGTACTGATGAGATTGCAGAAAAATTATTCATAAGCCCCAGGACTGTTAAATCTCATAAATCAAACTTATTGGAGAAGACTGTCTGTAAAAATACACCATCACTTATCCTTTATGCCAGGAAGAATAAGATCGTTGAATTTTAAGTTATTATCCACAAGAAGTAAAAGCAAGTAAAACAAACAAATGACTCCCCATTTGACAAAGAAACCGGATATTATCATTGTAGATGATCACTTGATTTTTAGGCAAGGCTTAAAATCAATCCTTGAATCGGAAAATATTACGAATGTAATAGGAGAAGCATCAAATGGAATTGAATTTATTGATTTGTTGGCTCACCAAAGACCTGATGTTGTTTTAATGGATATTGACATGCCTCATATGAATGGGATGGAAGCAACTGAAAAGGCACTTCAACTAATGCCCGATCTAAAAATAATAGTTTTCAGTATGTTTAGTGAAGAAGAATACTATTCAAAAATGATTGATCGGGGAGTTAAGGGTTTTATCCTGAAAACATGTGGAATTAATGAACTGGAAATTGCGATACAGAATGTAATGATGGGAGAAAGTTATTTTTCAAATGAGCTATTAAGAAAAATTGTCAGCAATTATGGGCGATTCATTAACCCAAATTCAACCCAACATGATAAATTGACACGAAGAGAGATTGACATTCTTCAACAAATTTGTATTGGATTAACGAATGAAGAAATTGCCGAAAAACTTTATATCAGTCCAAAGACAGTTAAATCGCACAAATCCCATTTGCTGGAAAAGACGAAATGCAAAAATATAACGACACTTATTCTTTTCGCCGTAAAAAATAAGATCGTTGAATTATAAACTATTCCATATTGCAAGTTTGTACCCTGTGTTAATAAGCTTTTGTATCATTACTAAATTAACACAACGTTTCTGTCAAAAAAGGAATGATTTAATCTACACTTACTATTCTTGAATAAAAGTCAGTTTGATCAAAAGAGATAAACTTAGCTTTTTCATTTTGAGCATCAACTCTTTTTTTCAGGTAGTCCTTTAGACTGATATACATCTACACCTTTTGTAGTCTGAAAATAGTTCTATAAACATGGAACTATCCTCTTTTAAAACCATTTAATTTATTTTAGTAATATATAATTTTACAGAATAATATGGGAAGGATTTACAGCTTTAAACCAATTCAACTAAGTAACCAATAAAATAAATGTTTGAAAATATCAAGATAAAGCCTGACATTATTATTGTTGACGACCACCAAATATTCCGTCAGGGATTAAAAGCTATAATAAACTTTGAAGGTGTAGGAACTATAATAGGGGAAGCATCGAATGGAGAGGAATTCATAGAGCAACTTACGAGTCTAAAGCCGGATTTAGTGTTAATGGATATAGACATGCCCCAGATGGATGGTTTTGAAGCAACTCAGAAAGCCCTTGAAATTATGCCTGAGCTGAAAATTATCGCATTTACTGTGTTTTCAGAGGCTGAATATTATAGCAAAATGATAAATATTGGTGCTAAAGGCTTTATCCTCAAATCGAGCGGGTTTAATGAACTTGAAAAGGCGATTGAAATTGTCATGAAAGGAGAAAATTATTTTACAGGAAGCATCCCTGACATACATAAACAGGATTTAGAAGCAGAGGTTATAGATAAGGCAACTAATAAAGATATTGAAAATTCTAAAACAAAAGGGAAAATGCTTTTTTTTCCATGGATTGTTAATCGAAAAGATAGCGTTAATACACAATGTCCAACATGAAAAAACCAAAGTTAATTGTCGTCGACAATAATCTCACTTTCAGAAAGAGATTAATTTTCCTGATAAATGTTGAGAATTGTGCAGAAATAATTGGTGAAGCTTCAAATGAGGATGATTTTTTTAAGCTGCTTACCAATAATTATCCTGACATACTATTGATCGATGTTGATATACCCGAATTAAACGGAATAGATATTATCCAAAGAGCATTGAATAAGTTACCGGGTTTAATGATTTTTGCATTTACTATGTTTAGGGATGATGAATATATAATAAGACTTAAAAAATATGGAGTAAAAGGATTTATTCTAAAATCAAGTGCAATTTTTGAATTAGATAAAGATATACATTCTCTTTTACGGGTCGAGAATTATTGTATTAATAATCAAGTCATAAATATCTTAAATAGTACAAACATTGACCGTTTGTATAAATATAAAGAGCATAAAAGGACTTCAAGAAGAGTAAAGAAACTAACCGGATTTAAGAATTATACCAGTATTAAAAAGGAGAAGTTTATTGATCTTTAGTGGTATTTCCGGTAGGCAAACAATATGATATTAGACTGGTTGCAACTAAATTTCTAACAATAAACTAATTATGAAACGACTCATACTTATTCTGACTATTTGCATTGCAGTACCTTCAGTAGCTGCATTTGGTTTAAACACATCTTCCAAACTTCCAGACTCAATTCGGAAGACTAAAATGGTTCAGCATGAAAAGCTTCAGAAAAAGAATCTCCCGGCAAAGACAGTTTATACCTGCCCAATGCATCCTGAAGTGATACTGGACAAGCCAGGAAAATGCCCGAAATGTGGAATGAATTTGGTAAAAAAGGTACCGACTGTGAAAATTGTGCCTAAAATTAAATAGATTCCTAATTCTTAATAATATAGTTTCATCGCAGGATACTTGATTCTTTCCATCCATGTTCTTTTAGAATTCATGAAAGTAAGTATCGGGACATTACTAAAAATACTGATATGGTTGAAAAATTAATTTCATTTTCATTACGAAACAAATATGTAGTATTAATTATAGCTGGAATATTGTTTGTCTGGGGAATTTATTCGGTCGGAAAGAATCCGATTGATGCTATCCCTGATGTTTCAGAGAATCAGGTAATTGTTTTTACAGAATGGCCGGGACGAAGTCCGCAGGTTATAGAAGATCAGATAACTTTTCCATTGGTTTCAAATCTGCAGGGAATTCCTAAAGTCAAAAACATACGCGGTTCTTCGATGTTTGGAATGAGTTACGTGTATATCATTTTCGAAGATGAAGCTGATGTTTACTGGGCCAGAACCCGTGTGCTGGAACGTCTCAGTTCTGCCCAACAACTACTGCCTAATGGTGTCACTCCCTCACTAGGTCCTGACGGAACAGGGGTCGGTCATATTTTCTGGTATACTTTAAATGCTAAAGGATATGACCTTGGAGAATTAAGAGCTCTTCAGGACTGGTATGTGAAATTTGCCCTTCAATCCGTTTCCGGAGTCAGTGAAGTAGCATCATTTGGAGGATTTCAAAAACAATATCAAATTGTGATTGATCCACATAAACTTACTTATTATAATATTTCACTTACAAATGTACTAAAAGCTACACGTGAAAACAATAATGATGTAAGCGGCCGAAAGATAGAGATGTCCGGTATGAGTTATATTGTAAGAGGTCTTGGCTATATCAAAAAACAGGAAGACATTGAAAAAATTGCAGTTGGAGTTTATAACAGCATTCCAATTACCATCCAGGATATTGGAACAGTTCAGGAAGGTGGAGATATACGGCTTGGTATTTTCGATGAAAATGGTGAAGGAGAAGCTGTAGGTGGAATTATTGTGATGCGGTATAATGAAAATGCTGATAAAGTGATTGCAGCAGTAAAAGAGAAGATGAAGGAAGTCTCAAAAGGTCTGCCTGCTGGTATTACATTTAAAACATCCTACGATCGAAGTACATTGATAGAAGAAGCCGTGAAATCAGTAAAAGGGACTCTTATGGAAGTCATGATAGCAGTTTCACTGGTTGTATTCTTTTTCCTTTTACATTGGCGAAGTGCTATCATCATATTAATCCAAATGCCGATATCGATCGCAGTAGCATTTATCCTGCTGAATGCATTTAATATTTCATCAAATATCATGTCACTTACAGGAATCATTCTGGCTATCGGAGTTATCGTGGATGATAGCATAGTGATGGTAGAAAACTCATACAGAAGACTTGCAAACGCATCAAATGCAACAAAAGATTAATATAGCCGATCCGGTAAAAATATTATACAATGAAGAAAGAAGAACGGGAATCAATTATTGAAAAGGCTTCAAAACAGGTCGGACCTGGTGTATTTTACTCAACAATAGTTGTAATAGCCTCATTTCTCCCTGTTTTTATGCTCACGGGAATGGAAGGAAAAATGTTTCATCCCTTAGCTTATACAAAGACTTTCATCCTGCTTATCGATGCGTTTCTGGCTATAACGCTGACACCTGTATTGATATCATTATTCTTAAAAGGAAAGCTTAAACAGGAAAGCGCGAATCCTTTAACCCGCTTTATGGAAAGGATTTATACCCCCATTTTAAAGTTGTGCCTGAAATGGCGCAAAACAACTATTGGGATTAATATTGTGGCTTTATTAATAAGTATCCCTATGTTTTTAAGTCTGGGAACCGAATTTATACCCCCGCTTGATGAAGGGTCATTGTTATTTATGCCTGTAACTTTACCGGATGTGTCAAACAGCGAAATCAAGAGGATTTTACAGGTTCAGGATAAAATAATTAAATCGGTTCCGGAGGTTGAAAATGTATTGGGGAAAGCAGGCAGGGCAAGCACTGCAACTGATAATTCACCGATAAGCATGATTGAAACGATAATTTTATTGAAACCTCATAAGGATTGGCGATATGGTAAAACAAAAGAAGACATACTTAAGGAGCTGAATTCGAAATTACAGATCCCCGGTGTCGTGAATGGTTGGACTCAGCCTATTATTAACCGTATTAATATGCTTTCAACTGGTGTGAGAACTGATGTTGGTTTAAAGGTTTATGGCCAGAATCTTGACTCTATTTATTCCCTTTCGAACAAATTGAAAGGTCAACTGGTAAATATAAAGGGCGTAAATGATTTATATGTGGAACCTGTTACCGGAGGTAAATTTGTAGATATTTCAGTTCGTCGTGAAGCTATAGGAAGATACGGTTTAAGTATTGACGATGTAAATGCAGTAATTGAATCTGCCTTGGGTGGGGTAAATGTGACCACAACCATTGAAGGTCGCAGAAGATTTAATGTCAATGTCAGATTAGCACAGGACTACAGAAAGAATCTGGATGATATAAAAAGAATTCTTATTCAGAGTCCTACTTCAGGAGAAATTTCGCTTTCGGCTGTTGCAGATATTGCAGTAAACGACGGTCCAGCAATGATAAACTCAGAAAATGCCCAGTTACGTGGTGCCGTATTGTTTAATATTCGTGATCGTGATTTGGGAAGTACTGTAAAGGAGTGCAAAGAAAAACTCGATGAAATGGTGAAGACATTGCCGAAAGGGTATTATCTAGAATGGAGTGGGCAATAT
>Ga0302296_1000901_pt1 | contig 23047 bp, 23 predicted proteins | sample III_Fen_N3_1_FD_194546 | JGI IMG/M metagenome (GOLD analysis project Ga0302296, IMG submission 194546) | Peat permafrost microbial communities from Stordalen Mire near Abisko, Sweden - III_Fen_N3_1 | ecosystem: Environmental > Terrestrial > Soil > Wetlands > Permafrost | place: Sweden: Abisko...
AACGAGGAGGTGTGCGACGTTGGCTGATTAATAGCTTTGCGGTAAATAACCTGATAAACGAAAGTCATAAACTCAAACAACGCATTTTGTTTGAAGATATCCCCTCTGGGCAACAACATCTGACTACCATTATTGAAGCCATGCGTGATGGGCTGAAATTAAATATGAGCTATCAGGCCTACTGGATGGATGAGCCTTCAGAATTCGAAGTAAAACCCTATTTTGTAAAAGTCTTTAAACAACGCTGGTACTTGATTGGGCAAAGTGATAAACTGCGTATTTACTCCCTGGATCGTGTAAAAAGTCTTAGTCCGGGAACTAGTAAATTCAAAATGCCTTCAGATATTCAACCGGAGACCTTCTTCAATGATTGCTATGGCGTTATTGTTGGCGATGATTCAGTTGCACAGGAAATAAAAATAAAACTATCTCGACGACAAGCCAATTACATGCGCACGTTGCCTTTGCATCATTCCCAGCAAGAAATTGAAATGAATGAGAATTATTCAATATTCAAATTCGTCATCAAACCTACATTCGATTTCCGTCAGGAATTATTGTCGATGGGTGAAGATGTAGAAGTCATTTCACCTCTATTGTTTAGAGAGGAAATGAAGAACGTCGTAAAAAAGATGAATGTAAATTATGATTAAAGAATGAACGACATTAAAGCAGTAAGTAAGACCAAAAAGATAATTACGAAATGGTTATAGGGTATTATCCTCTGTTTGGGCTTTTAGTCTGCCTTTACAATCATAATATCTTTGATATTCGTTGAATAGCAAGGCGAAAGTTTCTCATTTTTCAATTTCCATTTCCGGTCAAAGCCTTGTGCAGCTATCTTTACTTTTTGCCTGCCATACGAAGCATTCAATTTATCCATTGCGAGCATTGCTTTTTTATACTTTGATCTATCACGAGTATCAAATATGTCGGCTTGTAAAGGACGTTCAGGAGATATTTCACTCACTATTACACCAGCTTTTTTGTATTTATAGTCTTCTTTGAATATTGCTTTTAGCCCTTTCATTGCATACTCTATCAGTTCTGTGCTATCATTACTGGAAACAGGTAACTTTAATGAAATTTGATTGTAATACTGTGGCTGATTCGTTGCAAAAGGATTGGTATGAATAAATACATTGACCATAGCTGCAGTAGACTTCTGTGCCCTTAATTTTTCGGCACAACCAGCAGCAAAGTTTGCTACTGCCTCCGATATCGGTTCAATTGTAGTAAGTTTCTCTCCAAAGCTCCGGGAAGTACATATTGTTTTCTTTGACTTTGGAGATTCGGTTTCAATGCAAGGCTTATCACACAATTTAAGCCATGTTATTTCACCTACAACGCCCATTTGTTGTCTGACCCACGCTTTGCTTCGCTGAGTGAAATCCCATGCAGTATTGACGCTGTAATATTGCAGTTTCTTTGAGTACTGCCGTCCTATTCCCCATACGTCTTCTATTTTCGTAAGTTTTAAAGCTTTCTCTCGTTTTTCTTTAGAGTCAATAATACAAACACCTTTGTAGGCTTTATATTTCTTCGCAAACTTATTGGCTACTTTAGCAAGAGTTTTTGTTGGAGCAATTCCAAGGCTAACAGGAATACCAGTATTTCGAATGACTGTACGTACTAAATTACCACCAAGCTCATTCAAATTTATGTTTTCAAAACCATCAAGAAACAAAAAGGCTTCGTCAATAGAGTACACTTCCATTTCAGGATCAAAAGCACCAATTGTAGTCATTACCCGGTGCGACATATCACCATACAGCACATAGTTCGATGAGAACACGAAATCTTGGCAATCGCTTGGTTGCGGTCGAAATTAGCTGAAAAGCTTTACTAATTGGCATTTCAGAAAAAATATACCGCAACCAAGGGATGTTTTCTGAAATATAAATGTAAAAATCTGTTTTATTTGAGAAATAGGAATAAAATCAGGAATGATGGATTAATATAAACCAATATGAGGTTGTGGGAGTTCGAGGAGTGGTCGGGTATTGTTTATTTGATTATTTGTGCCTTAGTAAAGTATTCAAAGATTCAAAATTTGAAAGTTGATTTAAATGAAATATATGTAATGTTCTTGCCACTTCCACTGGCTATAGGATAGCTTCCGGCTCTAAAATAAGATACATCAAATGATAAGGATAGATTTTGGGTTTGTTGATAGATAGTTTCAACATCGTATAATTCACCCAAAAAATTCTTACCTGAACTAAATAGCAAATTAGGTCTTGGTCTATTTTCAACCATTCCAGGTGAATAAGTTCCGTCTTGATTACTATTTCTACGCATAAAAAATACTTGTGCCAAAATATTTAGCTTATGAATGGGATTGATTTTGACATATGGGCATAGACTTATCATGTTTGATGCACCAATTGGAGCTACCAATCCATAAGCAGGTTTGGCATACAAAATATTGTAGGTATTTAATTGGTTGTCTTTGTTATTTTTATCACCTGAAGTCGTATTGACTGAAAATCCAATTATTCCTTTTTTTTCAGGAAATACAAGTATATTTACATCAGTAAAAACACTATAGGCACTAATAGTTAAGTTATCAAACTTGCCTGATTGATAAGCTCCTTCGACTTCAAAATTTATTTTATTGAAATTTGAAAACAGGCGAGTCCCATAGGTTTGTCTGTTTTCAAATCCTGTTTGATAGTTGTATTGTCTCAATCTGGATTGAAAATTGACCACGTAATAATCCAATCCTATTTTTCTGTTATAATAAAATTGGGTTCCATAGATACCTATCAGACCTTCTTTGAAGCTCTGGTCATCAAATATATATTGTTTGGATATAATTTTTGAAGCTGCGAAAAAATCAATTCCTCCACTTTTTAATGATCTTTTAATTACTATTCCATCAAAGGTTTGCCTGGTGTTTGTGCCTTCTCGTACTGTAATTAACCGATTATTTCCATATAATAGTTCTTGCCGCCCTAATCTGAATTTCCAATGATTTAGTTTTATTTCTGCAAAAGCCTGATGCAGGCTTAATTGGTTTTCATCAATTTCGGGAACAACTGGATTATCATTCAATAAACGAAGTGTATTATTGAGTTGAATAAAAAATCTAAAATGATTACCCAATTCAATATTAGAATGCACCATTAATCTATGCCAAAGTTGATTAGGAGATATATTAGTATAGCTTGGAGGAATATCACCAAAGTTTACATTATTATAAACCTGAAATTGTTCGCGTAATTCACCTCCGAAAGAAATATAACTATTATTTCCGAATGGAATATATTTTAGTTGGTCAAGCCCTTTCTTAAGACTGTCGTTTTTTAAAACTGTGAAATCATCATCAAAGCGCAAAGGACTGATTTTATTTTGTGCAATTGCAGATGATACTACCATTGAAAAGAAAAGGGTAATTCTGTAAATAGAACGATTCTTTATTTTCATAAGAATTGTGGTCAGTTGGTTTCATCACCAACTGATACTTTAATAATTTTGATTTTAATTGCTGTTTTCATCCACTGATTGGATACAAGAGAATAGATTGTGTTCATTCAAAACCAATAATATCAATCCTTTCGCCGTGTCACTGATTATAACTGTAGGTCATTATCACTTATAATAATGACCTACGGATATTATCGCCTGAATAAATATAATTGTTATGGTTTTATAACTTCCCCTGTATTAGCACCGAATACGCTTTTTCGAAATCCATATTCCAGTTGTTTCATAGTTGTTGGAATTTCTCCAGGGAAATAAGGAAAGTATTGCGGAGAATTTTCAATAACAGTTGGGCTTACCGCATTAATTCGAATGCCATTTCCCATTTCAATTGCAGCAGCGCGCACGAACCCCTCGACTGCTCCATTGGCTGCCGATGCATTGGCAAAGTTTAATTGTGGTTCATATGTTAAAGCCCCAGTGATTAAAGTAAATGATCCTTTAGGGTTGATATAATGTTGCCCTAAAAGAACTAAATTAATTTGTCCCATCATTTTTCCTTCAACGCCTTTTCTAAATTCTTTGTCAGTCATTTTATTCCATGGACCAACAAAGGTTGGACCTGCTGTTGATATAAGTGCGTCAAACGGCCCGACTTGCTTAAAGAAATTTTCAATTTCTTCGGGTGAACTAATATCAACCCTAAAGTCACCACTATTTGAACCAACTTTTACTATTTCATGCTCTTTTTCAAATGCACTTGATAAGTGCTTTCCCATGGTGCCTGATGCACCTACGATGATAATTCTCATTTTTTGATGTTTTTGATGTTTATTTTGTATTTACTCAGCAAAGGTACTCCCAAATGTAATCATCAAGATAGGACGAAAATGAAGTTGAATAGGACTTATTTGGAATTGTTAGTGAGATTATCTTTCCTTATGATAATCCAAATTAAAATAGCTAATATTAGTGTTAAGGGAGTAAATACGGCTTTTTCAAAATATGATTTAGCCATTAAATTTCCAATCGTATTTAACGCAAAAACAAAGACAAAAAACCATAAAATGCTACTTATTATTTTGCTATTTATTTTGTGTTTTATGTAGTTTCCTTTCAAAAGTAGAACTGCTAATAGAAATACATTTACTAAAACTGATACAATTTCAAAAACACACATTTCGTTAACCGATTTCAGTTTCCCTGCCCAAACAATTTCATAGGGTATGATTCTGCCAATTATTAAGAAATGAAATACAATTACAACTGTCACCAGCCATAAAATAATTTTCAATACCTGATTTTTTGATATTTTATTTAGCATATTCTAAGGAGTATTATATGAATAATGATGATTCCAATCTCTATTTTATATCAGCCAATTTTTCCATTCACGTCCTCTCTGCTTGCAACAAACCGATGATGGTGGCAAGTGGTTCCCTGTCACTAATTTTTAAAAATTTTATGACTACGACTAGCTGCTGCGCTATTATAAATACAGCAAAACAAAGTTATAGCCCAAGGATTATTCTAACCATAGCAGATTGTAGTATTCTTTTTTTTTGTTGATCATAATACTCTTTTTGTGTTAGAGCGATTGTTATTAAATGTTCATTGTTTATTTGGTAAACTATAAACCACCTTACCCAATTCATTAAGAAAATTTATTTTTGCTTCTCCCGTAGAATCAACAATGAGCTGCATCCTTGTCTTGCCTTTTTTGTCCGCTAAGTTTATTAAAGCCGATTTGTCTGCGTCTTTACCAATAAAAACCCTATGGGCAAAGGCAGGGTCACCATTAACAGGCTCCAGTAGTTGCTTGAGTTTAGCATCTCTTTCGGGGCCATTTAGTAATTTTTCTGTTTCCTTGTATGTACGACGAAACTCGGGGAAAGGCGGACTGTTATGCCAATCATCTACATATAAACCTGTTTTCCTGTCTCCGTTATCATCAAGATATTGTAAATACAGAACCTGATTTTGATTGTATTGGTCAAAAGAAAAATGTCCCGATGCAAAATATTTTCCACTACTATCTTTTCTTCCTGAAAATACTAGTCCCCCACATTCAGTGGCCTCGTCATCGTAAAATATTAAACCAGCACGGTTGCCTCCCGGAATTCCAAAAGGTTTTCCGTGATTCAAATTTTCAGGTGATTTTTCCATATTGGAAAGAACTAAGCGGGGTTGACCATTTGGTTCAACAATATTTATCCGCTTTGTGGTAAGTTCCTCAATAGTTAAATTTTCTGACTTACTTTCCATTCTAAAAATCAAGAACAAGGCAATTGACAAAAAAATAGTTAAAACTATTCCGTATACTGTCAAAAATCGTATTTGCTTTGTAATATTGTCAAAATTTTTTGTCATAAGATATATGTTTTTACTATGTTGTTGTTATAAAATTATTAAACTGAAACTCCCCGCTGCAAGGAGACAGGATATCTGTATCTCTGAGGATTCGCTTTTTAACTCGCTGCAAGCAGCAGGGAACTAACCCCAGAGAGATTAGAAGACTGGAAGGTTTTCATCATTTTTTCCAATAAGGACGGATAATTTTATTTTTACTTAATTGCAGTAAAATAATTGTAGCCAATACACAAAAAAACATTGCTTGTATTGTTGCTTCCGGTCCAAATTCTCCTCCAGTAATTAACTGATTACCTGTTATTTTGGTGGTAAGTAAACCAGATGTTTTTTCATTACCAGAGGTAATTGCTCCAAAAATCCCTGATTGCATAAAATTCCAGGCAAAATGGATGGCAATTGGAAACCATAGATTTCTAGTATAAATATAGGCAGCACCCATTAAAAAACCAGCTTCAATACCGACACACAATCCGGAGAGTAGAGTACTATTTGGATTTCCTAAATGTAATGCTCCAAAAATAATTGTCGTAATAAATAAAGAGTGGTAACTGCCTAATTTTTCTTCTAATATTCTAAAAATGATACCTCTAATTAAAATTTCTTCAAAAATGGCAACTGAAAAAGCTACTGTGAACGGGATAATTATATAAGAAATGGGATTGACAGCAACAATTTCAATATTACCAGCTAAATAAATGACCAATATCGTTAAGCTTTGTAACAGTATCCCGATCAGTGTTCCGATGAAGATATATTTAGCTATTCCTTTAGTTGAAAATTCTACGATTTTTCTTTTTTCATATTTTCGAAAAAAAAAGCTATAGCCACCAATAACTGCTGCAGATGAAATTATGCCCTTAATCAGGTTTCTGAAATTTTTGTCTGAAACAGTTAAATCAAGAATTTTCCCTGTTAGTTGCTGCGCAAGAATAAAGGCAATAAAACAAACTAAAAGCCCGAGTAGGATTCTAGTTATTGGAGAATCTATAATTCTTTGTTTAGTGGTAATTGTATTCATAAATTTGATTATTTAGATAATGTTTGATTATTTATAGGCAAATTTTATAGTTTATCCCCTTTTCTTGTGCTTAACCCTTCAATAATGGTTATCCTGTTGATGATTCCATTTTCTTTTTGAAAGGATATCCTTATGTCGTCATCTTTTTGAAAGAATGTATTTTCTTTATAAGCAAATATCTCATTAGCAGGCAGGTTGTTTCTTTGTATGAATAAATGATCTCCAGCCCGGGTTATTTTTACCTTGTAATCTGCATTTATTACATATTCACCAACATATTTTTCCAATACCTCAGGTAGAAGTTTTATCTCATCAAAATAAGAGTAAGGCTGGTTGTAAAGAATGGCCAGAATGGAAAGGCCGATGGTTTCAATCTGATGGTTGAAAATATTATTCAGCAATATTATGCATACATCCTCATCCTGAATCCTGCCAAAATAACTCGTAAATCCCAGGATATTACCACCGTGTGAAACTACCTTTTTGTTATATATCGTATCAATCCAGCAGCCCAGTCCATATCCTTCCAGAAAAGGAGTTGTTGCTTCCGCCAGACTTGATTTATTATAGATTTTATAGTTTAATACCCCTTTATGCCAACGATATAAATCGCCTACCGTACTATATAAAGAGCCTGCTGAATACGTAGCAGTCGAATCCCAAGGTATAGACGCTTCCTTGATTGTTTTGGTATATTTCGTATAGCCAATTGCTTTGTCTGGACTTTGTAATCCTGCAAAGTCAAAGCCAGAATGCTCCATCCTTAAAGGAGTTAGAATAAAATCTTTAACTACTTGCTCGTAGGATTTATCGGTTACTTTTTCAATGATCAAACCTAAAAGGATATATCCTGAATTGCAGTAGGAATATTGCGTGCCTGGATCAAAATCCAGGGGTTTATTGACAAAAAACGAGAGCATTCGTTCTTTACTCCTCGGCTGCGTGCTCTCATTAAAAGCAGTATGATCTCTTAAAATCTCATAAATACCTGAAGTGTGCGTGAGTAAATGTTTGATCGTTATTTCATCGCCTCTTTTAATGTCTGGGAAATATTTACTGAGCTTATCATCAATCGATAATTTATGCTGTTCAGCCAATTTTAGAATTACAGCAGCAGTAAATTCTTTTGTTGTGGACCCTATCTGGTAAATGGTGTTTGATGTATTAAGAATGTTTTTTTCAACATCCTGGTATCCAAAAGCTTTTTCGTAAATGATCCTACCATTTTTTTCAACTAATACCGAGCCATTGAAGCGGTTTAGCTGAACAGCTTTTTCAATAAGTGAGTCTATTTTATTTTCGACTTGCTGAGCAATTACATTAATTGACAAATAGATAATGGCAAATAATGCTATTAATACTTTTTTCATTATTTTTTTTTTAAGATGTGCGAATACTCTTCCTTGTGAGACCCAATTTCTTTTCCTTTAATAATATGTCGAGCTTTTCTTTTGTTTCAGGAATTGCTTTAAAAGACAATGTCTTTTTAAAACTCTCTATTGCTTTTGCTTTATCCCCTGTTGCCAGGTACAAATCCCCCATTCCATCATAACAATTAGCCGATTCGGGATAGTTTGAAATATTCAGTTTAAACAAAGCTTCTGCCTTAATAAATTGTTCTTCCGTCCCCATTTGCCGGCAATACTTTTGTATGCCGTTTTTTATTCGCTTTTTAAAAAATCATCAAGAATTTTATTAAAAATTTCGGGTTGATCCATTAATGGTAAATGTCCAGCATCTTGAATTAAATGAAGCTTTGCATTTGGGATAATTTTAGCTGCTGCTTCACCATATTCAACAGAAAATAATTTATCATCTTTCCCCCAAATGATAAGTGTTTCATTATTTATTAGCTTTAATAATTCTTCTGATATTTTAGATACTGCGGTTCCACGCCCCTGCTTAAATGCATTTTTTCCTCCTTTATATTTGAGAACGGCTATTGAGTAGCTACTATGGTTCGGGTCTCTGTTTATAGGTTTATGAAGTATATAATGCGAATTAAAACGATTTACCATTGATGATGGAAAACTATTCATCCATATTATTCCAATTAAAGGCCAAAAAGAAACTTTTGCACCTAAACCTGCAGAGTTAACTAAAACAAGCTTATCAACCATTTCAGAATTGTCTAAGGCAAACTGCAACGCAATGGCGCCACCTTGAGACAATCCTACAATATGAGCCTTTGATATTTTCAATTCCTTCATGAAATCTTTGAGCCAGTTCGAAAAATATGGCTTATTATAAGGCGCATCAGGTTTATCAGATTCTCCATAACCAATTATATCTGGTGCTACTACTTGAAAATTTTTAGAGATAGTATTAATTGATGGATACCAGGTAACAGCGCCTGCACCAGCTCCGTGCAGGAAAATTACAGGTTTACCATTTCCACATAATAAGTAGGTGGTTTTAATTGTTCCAATAGTTACTTCTCTTTGTTCAACTAATCCTTCTATTTTGTCGATTAGAAGTTGCCTATAGTTTGCTTTATTCTCTTTTTTCATGTTTTTCCCTCGTTAAAATTAATGAATGTCAAAAATTGCCGCTAACAACTGTTTTATCCTTTTTTAAATTACCTAAATGTGTATCATTAAAACTACTGAAGTACTTTAATCCGTATCCCATCATACGATCAAAAGATGAATGTGCGAATAGCAATATTCCTATCACCATAACAACTTCAATTTTCATAATGAAGCCTATGCCCACAACGGCTATTGCAATACCTTTATGATGAAAAATATTATAGGAGATGGCACCTGCCTTGGCATTAACCAGGTATCCTAACATACTTATATCAGGCGAAAAAAAAATTATAAGCCATATCCATACCGATAAGTGAAGATTATGAATGGATAAAAAATAAATGCCCAACGCTGCCATTGCTGTCTCTTCTGCTCTTAATATATTTTTCATTAGTTGTTTTTTTTAACGATATGTAATCCTTATTTCTTTTCGTTTAATAACTTTTCAAGCTTTGCTTTTGTTTCAGGAATTAGTTTAAGCGTTAAAGTTTTTTTGAAACTCTCTATCGCTTTTACTTTATCCCCTTTTGCCAGATACAAATCTCCCAACCCATCATAACAATTAGCCGTTTCGGGATAGTTTGCAATATTTAGTTTAAACAATGCTTCTGCCTTAATAAATTGTTTTTGGCTCAACAGATAGTATCCAAGACCATTGACCCGGTTTTCATCAGGTTTAATGAGATAGCCAATTTGCTCAGAAACATTATTATAGTGCGTTGTAAATAAGGAATCCAATTTAAATTTGGGATCTTCTAATTCGCTGTTGTAAATTTCAAGTTTGTAATAATCAAAAATAAAACGAAGGGCATCATACTCCCCGATCAACCGGACGGAGCTGTGATCGTCATTTTCATAAAATACGTGCCGGAAACGCAATTGATTTGTTTTGTTTTTGAAAATATCTTTAATGAATTCAAGGTTGCTGCGAATAAGCTCAGTACCCTCAGTAGTATCTTTTTGAACTTGCAGCGTATCCATTCCTTTTTCCATTCGGTTTGCCAATGCCATAAATAAGGTTTTCCCTTTAAAATTCGGTGTTGCTAAAATCTTCTTTGCGTCTGTCACAATTTGCTGGTTGTTCCACCACAAAGCACCATCCAGAGAAACATAGGCATCGAATAAATAGGGATGATGTATTAAAGTGTTCACAACAGTGAGGCCGCCAACAGAGTGACCAATGAAGATCTTATAGGGAGCTGTTGGGTAATTTGAATCAATGTATGGCATCAATTCCTTTTCCACATAGAGTATGAACTTTTCGCCTCTTCCATCGATACCAGGAGTTTCCTTATCTGTACCAAATGTCAGATCCGTCATTCGGTCTGGATGTAAAATCCCGACTACGATCATGGGCGGACAAAGACCCGCGTTACTCATGAATTCGGTTATGCTAACGACAGTATTAAAATTTGCATCTCCATCTAATAAATAAATTACTGGGTAACGTCCTTTGTCGGTATTATCATTTCCTCCATTGCTGTTTGGAATATGAATCCAAACTTTACGCTGTTCACCTAATATTTTTGATGGTGAACTTTTTTCAGATCCAGTGGTAAAAGAGTTGTTTTCCTGTGCTTTGGCACAAAAAGAAAAAAGTAACATTGCGAAAGCATAAAGAAATGTCCTCATAGAATTTTTGAAGATTGATTTAATATATTGCCTGATGACTTCCATCGGTAAAGCCGTATTGTTGTAATAGATTGAATTTCTCATTATGTAAATTGTTTTATGCTTTTTAAAATGGTTGTTTCTGCTTTACTTATTAAACTTTAACAAAGTCAAGATTCCTTACCCGCCCAACATCTTTAAGGATAAATCCGGAAATTTCATTTTGATTGTTTCTGGTAAATTGAAAACTACTGACAGGTGAAGCAAAATAATCGGCATGCTCAAAAATCAATTCTGCTTCAGGATTATTATTGCAATACTGAGCTAGGGATTGGGGAAATTTCACATACAATTTATTGTCTTTAAATAACACAGGATAGGTTGCGTTAATCTCTTCACTATAATAATCTCCTGCATACTGGCTTAATTGTTCAGCTTTTAAGGGAAATACATCTGCCCCAAGGTATTTCAGTGGAAATTTTTGACTATCCTGGATAATTGTAACTTTTGCAGTTTCTCCTTTTGAATCTTTACTGAAAATGAACTTTAAATCAGCAACAGTTGCAAAAAACGAAGTATCCGACGAAGGGTAAATTCCGAACTTATCCTGGTAAGGAGCCTGAAAAACAAGATGGTCAGCTTCTTTGGTAATACTTGCATCAAGCCAATGGTTTTCATCGAAGTATTTCCCAACATATGCTTGAAGTACAGTAGAATCAATCTTTGCCTTTTCCGGATGTAATGAAGCAGCAACCGTTTGGGGTTTTCCAGTAACAAATAAGTCCGTTATTTTATAGGCTAGTCCTGTCACATCGATTGGGATATTAAACAGGCACACCACTGCAAATTTTTCTGAAGGAATCTGGACATATTGTGCGGTATAATCCCCGGTACCTCCCTGGTGACTAATTGTTTTTAAACCATTGTGTTCAGAAATGTCAAGGCCAAAAGCATATCTGCATGTATCGCCATTACTGAGTGTTGTCAGTGCTGTCATTTCCTTGGTAAAATCCCATTTCCCAAGCTTATTTCTATAGAAATTGTTATCCCATTGGAGAAAATCTTCTATACAGGTATATATATTCGATTGACCAACAACTGTACTATTCCTAATGCCCGTTCTTATAAATTTTTTGTCACCTCCCCAGGTATGGCCAAATGCACTGTTCTTTATAATTTTGCCGGGATTGTCGTAAATAGTGGTTTTATTCATCCCTACAGGTTGGAAAATATTTTGTTCAATGAATTTACTAAACTTCATTCCACTCGTTTTTTCTATAATCTTTACCAGTAAAACATATCCTGAATTGGAATATAAAAATTCATCGCCAGGTTTAAAGTTCAGGGATTTTTGTTTGATTATTAAACTGTAAATCCCATCCTGAGTTTCTATTGAATCCTGGGTTCCTGCCATTAACGCAAGTACATCATTTGATCGAATTCCACAAGTATGATGTACCAGATTTTCAATGGTAATTGTATATCCATAATCAGGGAAATCGGGAAGATACTTCCTGATGTCGTCTTTAAGGGAAAGTTTTCTTTCTTTTGCCAGCATCAGAATTGCAGCCGCTGTAAATTGTTTCGATACTGAACCCAAATTAAACAAGGTAGAAGTTGTATTTAGCTCTTTTGTTTCGAAATTGGATAATCCGTAAGCTTTGATAAAGATAATCTTCCCATTTTTAATGACACCCACTACCCCTCCCGGAGTTTTAGATGAAAGACCCATTTGAGCTATCAAGGTATCAATCTTAATTTCAGTAGAATCTTTTATTCCCTTTGAATCATAGAGTGAATTGGATTTTGCAGTGCTAATAATGCAAATCAAAAACATAGCAATTGTGATAAACGTTAATTTATTCATATTTTTTTTTGTATAATACTAATTGTTAGGTGAACCCATTTTTTATGGTAAAAATTTCTGAAAGTTATCTTTTAGCAGAAATGAAGATTGGGTAAAATTCATTTCTGCTTTAAAGACTGGTCACGCAGAATAAGTTAAAAATATAAGCGATACATCAGGTTTGGGAAAAGTTCAAATTGCGTAACATAACCAATTTTGCCAGGAATCTTTTCATCGTAATACTCCGACAATTTACCCTTATTGTTGGTAATGTTATCCAAAGTAATAAAAAGTTCGTGTGTTACTTTTGGTTTGTTCCACTTATAACTCGCAGATATATTTACCTGATAAATATCCTCAAACTTTTTATCATACGCTTTTTTATAATCCCAAAATTTATTGCTTGCAGGATCAACAGCCAAATTTCCCTGTGCATCCGTTAATAAAGGAATGTACCTTTGTCCGCCTGCAAAAAATACTTTGGCATTTAAGTTTAGTGTTTGGTTTTTCTTTTTTCCACGGTTAGCGAATTCTTTACCAAATAAAATATTTGCCAGGTACTTGCCATTGTATTTGGTATTTCTCTCAAAACCGTCCAGTGTTTTGTATTTTGAATTGTACAGAGAAGCATTAATTAAATAATAATATCCTTTGCTAAAAAAATGCTCTAAGGTAAGTTCCACTCCATAGTTTTTGCCGGTTCCTTTATTGACTAATTCAACATATCTAAAATCAGTACCTTCATTAATGGTTGCATAATAGCTTGTGTCTTTGTTTTCTACTGGTAAATTGTACAAGTTTTGGTAATAGGCTTCAAGCTTTAATCTTATATTATCTCCGAAACGCTTTTCATAACCCATTACGAAATGATCTGCTTTTAGTAAATCCAAGTTTTTATTAGGTTCTGTCACACTTCCATCAGATTGTTTCACCCTGGCAAAATAATTGTGAACACTTTCCATGGTGCTGTGTTTACCGTATCCCGCGTTAAACGAACTTGTGCTGTTAATCTGCCAATTTAAGGCAAGTCTTGGTTCAATAGTACTCTTCTTATTATATAATACATTCATGTTATGAAATCCTGCAACGAATGTGATGTTTTCATCAAAACGGTGCTTCCAACTTATAAAATTATTCAGGGTTCTTATATTCTCATTGAAGTCTGCCATTGATGACATATCAGCTGAACTACCCTGTACACTACTTAGCTTGGAATCATAACCAAAGAGCGCATATTTTGTACCTAATTGAATCGTATTTTTTGCATTTAACTTGTTGTTATAAGTTAGGGCTCCCCTGTAAACCGAATTTTTTATCTTACTTTGATAATTTAAATCTCTATTGCCTACTGAGTCACGCAAAAAATTACCTTGACTATCAGTAAGTTTTGTTGTTTTTATTTTAAAAACTTCTTCTTTAATACCACTGTTTGAATAGGAAAGGGTAGTTTTAACAAAGCTCTTATCATTGATTGCGAATGTATGGTTCATGCCATAGTTTGAGAGGTAATTATCTTTGTTATAATCTTCTGTTATATCAGCAGTTAAAGTACTGTTGCCGGGAATAGATACATTGTCAGCCTTTACATCTTTAAGCGAACCACCACTTAATCCTGCCAGTCCAAAGAAAGAAAACGTGCCTGCTTTTTTAGTTGGCAACACAATTTTAAACGCTCCATCCTGATAATTAAGCACTCCATCAAGTTTAATTACACCAAGTTTGTTTAGCAGAGAAATAGTAGAATACCGGTAGTTTATAAGAAAAGAACCACCATATCCTTTTTTTAACGGTCCTTCAACAGTTAAGTCTGTTCCTTGAATTCCAACTCCTAATGAGGTCTCATACTTTTGGTTATTCCCAGTTCTGAGTTTTACATCATACACTCCAGATAACACATCGCCATACTCAGGCGAAAACGCACCGGTTGAGAAGTCTGACGCAGTTAATAAACTATTGTTTAAAGCACTAACTCCGCCACTTACTGAGTTTTGATCGGCAAAATGAGTAGGATTTGTAATTTCTACACCGTCCAAACGCCATTGAATGTATTTTGGCGAATTACCTCTTACAATAATATCATTTCCTCCATTTTGTGAAGCTGTGACTCCGGCAAAATTTGAGAGTATTTTAGATGGATCATCCAGACCACCTGCATATCGTTTTGTTTCTGCCGCTGATATTGAACGCGTGCTTATAATAGACATTTGATTTGTTGCCTCACCTTTGTTTATATTTGGATTAATTACAACTTCGTTCAACTTTTGAACATATTCCTGCATGGTAAGATTTAACATTTTCTCCTTACCTGTGTTGACTTCAATATCGGGAATAGTTTTTGTTTCATACCCCATGTAAGATAGTTGAAGTGTAATTCTTCCTACCACTATTTTTTCCAATCTAAACTCACCATTTACATTAGTTGCCGCTCCTTTAAACTTATCTTCGCCAACTACCCGGACTGATACCCCAATTAATGGTAATTGACTGTCCATATCAATTATGGTTCCTTTTACCGTTTGTGTCAGTTGTTGGCTAAAAGCCAATGTAGTGAACATGGTAATTATCGCTGTTGTATAAATTATTTTTTTCATTGCTTTGTATTTTTTTGATAATTAATATTTCAACTAATAGATAAATAAACTATAGATGAATTAAATCCTTTAACGATAAGTCGCACCGCCAAAGACATTTCATAAGCGAATACTGGAATCGCAAGGATCGCACCCCATACTGAAACTTGAAGAATTACGCCGAACATTACCAGCAATGCGCATGAAAAGATGAGAGATCCTCCTACAAGCCCCAAGACTGATATGAAGCGTGGAACGAGTTTTGAGTCATACAAAAAATAGCTCATCATCAGCGTACTTGGTCCCAAAGCCAGGTTCGGTCCAAGCAAAAATGTCCAATTATGTACTGTCACTAATAATTTGCCAGCAGTCAGATAAGACGATACATTTGGAGTTACAGTTTTTCCAAACTCCTGACTTAAAGTTACTATCGATAATAGGCTGATGATTCCGATAATTATGAGAATAGCTTCAAGAAGTCTGAAACATACATATCCAATTGCAATGCTTTCATTTTCTTTATTTATGATTGGAAACATCATAACGGAGATGGCAATAACTGAAAATGCAAGAATAAGCTCATTAAAGGCTCCCCAGATTACTTGCGTTTCATTTACAGAATCTTTAATAATATATTCAGGATCATTTAGTATAGGTTGATATAGTGCAAAACCTATTATTGCTGTTACGGCTGCAAGTATATATAATACACCTACAATGATTGCGATATCTCTGTTTGTATTCATTGTTTTGTTTTTTTAACACACTTTGTGCGAGATTAGATTATTCCAACTACAATGGAGTAGAAGCCTTGATATTTCTATTTTTTCCCGAGTGGGTTAGTCTTCCAGGGGGTAGAAAAATGCACACTAATAATGAGCCCTCTGCTAAACATTTGCTTGTCGTAAGAGATATTGGTTAATCCATAACAATATCTAAAATCCAACGCAAGCCTTTTTTGTTTAATCGGAAATATAATACCTCCACCAACTTGAATACCGGCATCCAGTCGCTTAAAAGCATCGATTGAATTATTAAATGAAATAGCTGTAGAGACATCATCAATTTTCCGGGTTCCACTAAAATTATAGGCAATAGATGGCCCTGCATTCAAATAAAATTTACCAAAATGAAAACGTGCCAGTACAGGTAATTCAACTGCATTTAATCGTAGAATTGTATTTTGGTTGGTTAACGGATTATTAGCTGTTAATTCACCACCCTTCCTTATATAATACAACTCGGATACTAATGAAAATTTTGAGCTAATACCTGCTTGAAATGACACACCCGCATGTATCCCCTTAGTCTCTTTTTTATAATCTGAAAAGGCACTATTTGAACTTCCATAATTGAGGTTTGTACTCGCGGTAGTAATCATCAGGTCAAAATAGGTTTCCGCTGATTTTTCATTAACCTTGTTTTGTTCTGATCTTAATTCCTTTGTTTGACCAAATGAATTTCCGTATAGGAGAATCATAGCTACTATGAGTCCTAATTGTTTCTTTTTATTCATATCTATTTGTTTTAAACTATTTTTTATACAAAAGTATATGAATGAGTATAGTCTTAAAATTCCGATATGCAAAGCAGGCTAAGATGTCTGCATCCTGGCGTTTTTAATCTGCAAAATGGATAAATGATAATGTGCTGTAAACCGATAAAAAGAGCTGAAGCAGGTGTTTTTAGTCTGCAAAATGGAGGGAAGGTTTTGTTGTCAAACAGATGACAAGATAATTTACAGGTGTTTAAGTCTGCAAAATAGATGGATGGTTATGGTTAGCGGTGAATGATTTTGAAGAAAACTTCTTTGTATGTTTCTGAAATGGGGATTAATTTATCCGCAATTTTAATCCTGTTACGTTCTATCGAAATGATTTTATTTATTGCAACCATGTACGATTTATGCACTCTGCATACTATGTTTAAAGGGATTAATTTTTCAAACTCGCTGAAATTCTGCAAGGTCATTACTTTTTTATTCGTTGTATGAATTCTTCGGTAATCCCTCATCCCTTCAATAAAAACGATTTCATTAAGCATGATTTTTTCCAATCGGTATTCTGTCTTTACGAAGATGAAGTCTGGTTGGGAATCCGAATTTCGGTTAGCTAAATTTTCCTGAGCCTTGTTTACAGCTTTTAAAAAACGGTCGAAAGTAAATGGTTTTAGCAGATAGTCGGTTACATCGAGCTCATAACCTTTTAAGGCATATTCCTGATAGGCAGTTGTAATAATAACCTGACTGTCTATTTTTGAACTTTCCAGCAATTCAATACCCGATAATTCATCCATGTTAATATCCAAAAAAAGCAAATCGACTTTATTCGATTTTAAATAGAAGAGTCCATTAATTGCATTGTCAAACGTATCAATTAAATTCAGGAAAGGAATTTTATTGACAAAGTCACTGGTTCTCTTGAGAGCCAAAGGTTCGTCTTCTATTATAATACAGGTATATCTATCCATTTTGAATTGTCAGATTTACAGTATAAAGATTGCAATGGTTGCTTAATTCTAATGTATGTCTCTTCGGATAAATCAGATTTAGCCGTCTTTGAATAAGTTCATTGCCTAAGCCATTGCTTTCTTGATTTAATTTCCGTTTTGTATCGAACTTATTTTCACACACGAATCGGGTAGTTTTCTTTTCAATAAACAGTTGAACATTAATGGCATGGTCTATTTTCTTATTGGTACTATGCTTAAAGGCATTTTCAATGAATTGAATAAACACCATCGGAGCTATTGTTTTATTGCTGGGAGTGCCTGTTACCTGAAAATTGATATAATTTGTATTTGAGGTTCTTATTTTCTGTAATTCGATGTATTTCTCTATGTATTCAATCTCTTTTTCAAGCAAAATGGTATCTGTTTTGGTTTCGTACAACATAAAACGCAAAATATCGGACAGTTTATTTAAATAACTGGAAGCTTTTGCTGCATTTTCCAATATCAATACATCGATGTTATTCAGAGTATTGAATAGAAAATGTGGATCCAGTTGGGCTTTTACCAATGCCATTTCGATTTCATGATTTTTCCATTTCAATTCTTCTTTCAATTTTATTTCCTCAACCCAAGTAATAAAACCTTTAATCACCATTGCTAGTATTCCGGATATTGAAGCAATAAAGCTCATAACTATTATTGTTCTAATCGCAGTGGATCTACCGTTTATACCGCCTTTATCCATGTCCATAAGTTGACCCGATTCTATCAAAAAGCGCATTAGGAGATACACTATTATAGAAGCACCAATTGAAATCAGTGTACAGTAAATTATGGAGAGTATCGTTTTTTTTTGTTGTAGGAATTTAGGAAATACCAGAAAATAACATCCATAAAATGTAATGAATGAAGGTAAAAATGCAAACAGGAAAAGGGATTCAAAAGCATTCTCAATCCGTGCTATCTCATCCGCTGAATGAATACGACTTCTGTAGTAAACTGCTAACATGATTGTTATTAACATGAAGTAGCACAGCCAAAAACCAATATGAATCAAAACAACGATTGACTTTTTCATAATTTAAATTCATTGGTTTATAATAACCAAATTTGCTGATAATAAATATTGACACAATATAGTATGTCAATAAAGGATTGTTGTATGAAAGTAAGTGCGGTTATTGGAATTTGACATTCGGAACCATAATTAGTGAATAATTATTTAAACATTTTTTTTAGGAAAGAGTTCATTATCTAATTTATTCATCTTCATGACAATTAATCTTTGCTATTCGGTCTTGATTTCTTCATATAACACTATTTTTACTTACTAAGTGTTTTATAACAATTAACTAATACGTTTTATATATTGTTTAAATTTGATTTTTTCTTACATATCATTAAAAATAACGGATACTTTTTCACCTTATTATCAACTTCTTTTTCAATCACTAAGCAAACATTATAATACTCCACTTTGAAATTGTTATATAATAATTTGCGTGTTAATTCTTCCCTCTCGAATCCATTCTGTTCATTAAAATCATTTTCATGAGCATGATACGAACCATCTTCTTTTACTAAATCCGCAACACATAAGTACCCATTTTCAACTATTATTGAATTAAATTTTTTCAAGAGACTATTGAGGTCAGGTATATGATGAAGTGTCATTAAAGTATAAATCACATCGTGTTTTGATATCTTAATGTCATCCTTCTGTAAATCAACTAAAATTGGGTCAAAATTTTCAACTCCTGTAGTTTGTATCTTTTTTAGTAAAACATTAATCATTCCTTCAGAATTATCAGCTAATGTAATTCTATTAAAGTCATTCTTTAATTCGAAACTTAGTAATCCGGTGCCACATCCAAATTCCAAAGCATTCAACTTTTGATTCGGTTTTATGTGATTAACTATTTCCTTGGCAACTATTTTTGCTCTTTCTATTTTTTTTGGGTCTTTATCCCAGACTAAGGCTTCTTCGTCGAAATTCATAATATGCTATTTTATTTATTATACAATTAAAATTCTTCTTCTACAATCTCTTTATTAACCATCATTCCAGCTGTCGTACCCATAGCAACAGCATTGGCTACTGTTCTAATGCGTGTTGTGTTATCACCACAAGCAGATATTCCATGAATACTAGTTTTCTGTAAAGTATCAATCTTAATGTATCCTTCGTTAGTCAATTCGCAACCCAAAGCTGCTGGAATTTGACAATGTTGTTCAAAAGGACTATATGAGTAAATAGCCTTGACGAAAGACTTTGTGCCGTCTTTGAAAATTATATTTTGTAGTTGTCCATTGATATGCTCCAATCTTTCAACTTTTGTTTCTGTAATTTTTATACCGTGTTTTTCAAGTTTCTTAACTTGTTCATCTATTAAAGTTGGAATCCCATTGGTAAATAGTGTCAAATCAGATGTCCAGTTTGAAATAAGTTTTGAAAACTCAAAACCATATTCTCCATTACCTAGAATGCCGGTTTTTTCATTTTTCACTTCGTATCCATGACAGTAAGGGCAATGAAGAACTGAAATACCCCAACATTCAGCATATCCCTCAATATTTGGAAAGATATCATTTATGCCAGTTGCGAAAATCAATTTCTTCGCTTCAAATGTTTCGCCTGATGCTGTTTGAATTTCAAATCCTTTTTCTGTTTTAACTCCGGTTTTCGCTAAACCATTGAAAAATGATACAGTATTATACATTTCAACTTGCTGTCTGGCTAGTAACGATATTGCTTTGGGCGTCATGCCATCTTGGGTGATGAAGTTATGTGAATGCGGCGTTTGTATGTTACATGGCTTACCATTGTCAATAATCAAAACTGATCTTAAAGCCCTGCCTAATGCCATTCCTGCAGCAAGCCCCGAATAACTTCCACCTATGATTATTACATCAAAAAATCTATTGCTTTTCATTCTATTACATTTATAATTTTTGTTTATGGAGATGGCAAAATTTGAGCGTTCTGTGCAACTCCGCTTTGCATAGTAAATTCACATCTTGATACTGATCAAAATTACCCCGACGACTTTCACTTACCTTATTGTTTGATGTTTTTAAATATTAATAAACGAATGATTGAATCCACAAAAGGAACACCAACAAATACTATAAAAGGAACTAAAGTAAGAGTTAGGATACATGTCCTTTGGTACAAAGGGAGTAAAGATAATTTTTCCCCAAAAAGATATTGAAACAAAGTTATAGCTGGATAGATTACTACCCATATCTTTAAAGCTGCAATTAATTTAATTCTTGTTTTCATACTGAATACTTTTTTGAATAAATGTTTTATTTATTCAGCAAAGGTAATGCCGTATGTAATAGGTAGGATAGGACGAAAATGAAGTTGAATAGGACTTATTTAAAATTGTGTCTAAATACTTCAGGTGAATAACCAGTATTCTTCTTAAAGAACCTGATAAAGTAGGAAATATCTTCGTAACCTAAGGAGTCTGCTATTTGGGTTATCTGATTGGATGTTGCCAGAAGGTATCTTTTGGCCTCCAAAATAATATAGTCATTAATAATCTCAGAACTATTTTTTCCTAATGTCGCTTTAGTGATTGCATTAAGCTGGTAGGATGATAAATTCAACATGTCAGCATATTGCGAAACCCGCTTCTGGTTAGAAACATGAGTCTCCATAAGTGCTAAAAATTCCTCAAGCCGTTCCTGTGAGTATTGAGTATCATTATTCGAGGGACTTTCAAGATTCTGCCGATGTCTAAGAAGTTCAATAAAGAAAATTCCAAGATTCGCTTTTATTACTTCAAGATATCCTTCTTGTTTGTCGGCATATTCTTTAAAAATATAAATCAATATAGAAAATAATTTTACAAACCTTTCGGCATCAAGATGACAAAGATTTTTATTACTCACCTTACGCAATACCTGATTTGACAATTTATCATGAGGATAATAGAAATCATTTTTAAATTCCATCAAGTAGCCAATACTTCCAGCTTTCAATGTAAGTTGATGTACTTGACCTGGACGCATAAAGAATACAGTAAGGTCAGATATTTCATAAGATAGAAAATCTATATCATGATTACCCATACCTTTTTCCAATGCTAAAACATAAAAGAAATCATGCCTGTGGAGCTCCTGAACCATATCTCTTCCATCGTGCAAATCCTTAACTTCTCGTATGCTAAAGCTTTGAGAAGATTCAAACTCACTTTGAGTTGATTTAATATGTCTAATAGGAATGTATTTCATTTTTTATTTTGCTATTAAAAAAATAACGTAAATATGAGAATAATGTTTTGTAGAATGATATTTCATTTCACCTGCTGGCGGACTTTTGTAAAGTGTGCCAATACAAAGTTATCAGAACAAAAGGTCAGGTTTCACCTATAAGTAAATTACGGGCAGCTCCGCAGGGCAACCACCGGCAGGCAAAAATCCCGAGCCAACAAGAGCAGAGCTAAACTCGTTTAAGCTCTGCCAAGCCCAGCGCGGATTCACGAAGTAAATTTCCGCCCTTTCTCGCCAGTTCGCTGAGCCTGTCGAAGCGAAGCCTTTTCTTTATTGTTACGAAAATTTAGCATGAACTGAAAATGGATAAAATAGTAGTAGAAGATTAGATTTACAACACATCAAAAAGAAAGAAGAAGGTCTCGCACAAATCTACAACCCCATCATTGACTTATAGGGTCAATTTGTAGGCTTCCATAAATTCTATTATTTTTATTGGCAATCACATTATCTGCGATATGACAAAAAGTACTATAAAATTCTCACCAATGTACTCTGCAAAAACAATAAATCATATAAAAGTAATATGATTTTATTTCACGCAAGGACATATATTCTTGATATACAGCAAAATACAAATAATTAGAAAAGTTTTTCTTTACATAAATTTGAAAATTTCTAATAAGAAATATGCTTATATTGCTATTAGACAGCAATATATATGTTTTCTAAAGTTATATAATTCTAATAAAACTAGAAGTATTCTTGGCATTTCTTTTGTAGTAAACTGCGAATAAGAAATTAGTTGTATCTTTGCACAAGAATAAACTGAGAATAACCAAAGAGTTGGACATTTGTTACCAGTTTGTTACTCACCTACAACATTACACATATTATCTATTTAATTTTCAACTAGATAATTAATCAATGGGGCTGTTTGGTTTTGACAGCAGGTAGAACTGATATGTAAGCATGTCGAGCGTTGTGAAGCTGGCTCGTAAAT
>Ga0302296_1000904_pt1 | contig 22946 bp, 19 predicted proteins | sample III_Fen_N3_1_FD_194546 | JGI IMG/M metagenome (GOLD analysis project Ga0302296, IMG submission 194546) | Peat permafrost microbial communities from Stordalen Mire near Abisko, Sweden - III_Fen_N3_1 | ecosystem: Environmental > Terrestrial > Soil > Wetlands > Permafrost | place: Sweden: Abisko...
TTTATTTTGATTGGTGGTATTTGTCTTGAAATAGATGCTTTTGGCAGTTTCTGTATAAACTAAATTGTATACGCTCATTTAGTCTAATAAATATAGCACAAAAGTGTGAATTGCTTTGAACAAATTTTCAAGTTCACTATAGTCATATCCTTTTATCTTTTTATAAATTAATTGACACCTATATTAGGTCTTCCATTTATTGGATATTCATGATAATTGAAGTTAAGGCCTACATTTACTCCAGCTTTAAGAGCAGGACTTGTTAGCTGCAATTTGAAGTTTCCACTGGTAGGATCTGTAAATTGAGGATCTGCATTCAATGAATGTAAATCTTGTCCGGTGAGTGCAAAATAAGTGCTTATTTGTTTATTTCCAGAATATTTCGAACTTATTTTATTATAATGATTAATATTTACTTCTTTTATTTTATAAATCAAATTATAGTCAGAAATTAGCTTGTGCTTACCTGTTCTATAAATAACACTTGTTGATTGATCGTAAGCAATTATATTATTTTTCAAAATATATTTTCCTCCTCCTTCAAGATCAACTGTACCTCGTTGCGAATATCTATTTGAATTGTCATAAATAACTGAATTGTATAATTCTACATGGCAATCATATATATTGTTGATTGGCGGCATTAATATATTGGAATAGAAGCTGATGCCGGCACTATTATTGCTGAAGTCAGTAGGAATTTTTGTGTAATTATTAGAATATATTAAGAGATTATAGGCCAAAACATTTTGTGAATTGCTTACTCTAAGGCCACATTGGTTGTTTCTTAAAATACCTTCTCTTACAATCACATTATCACTATCATCAATCCATAATCCGGCTTCATAACCTCCACCGAGGGAATTATTCTCACATATAAAATTCTCAATCAAAATATCTGTGCTATAGTTTTCAATTTGTAATCCTGAAGCATTGTTATGATGTGACCAGAAGTTTTTGAAAGTTGCATGTTCTAATCCCATTGTTACCATGCCCTGTCTTAAATTATGATCGGTTACAACGCCATCTACAATAATATTCCGATTGAATTGTGATTTACCTTCTGCTGATGATGTTATTTGCATATTAATACCATCAATAGATGCATAACTATAGCGACCTCCAATTATGTTGATATTTGCCAGCCTGCTTCCCATTAGAATTCCATATTGACCGCCAATTGCGTTGATATTCTGAAGCGTAATATTTCTTCCATATTTTGTTTTAGAAGACGAAAGTACTATTCCTTTTGCTCCCGTACTTCCAAATACATTTGAAACAGGTAAGTGGCACATAACATTTTTTATAATGATATTATCACATCCCTCTATTCTTAGATTATAGTCTTTAGAATTTTGAATATTTATCCCATCCATAACTAAATTAGATTTGTCAATCGCAAAAATGCAAAATTCCCTTATGTTTTGTGCATCAATTGTAACAATATCATTATTGAAATTTTTCAGTACAATTGGATTTCCAATTCTACCACTTGTCGGAAACTGTACAAATTCTTGATATGTTCCAGTTTTGACAAAAACAGTATCACCTGATTTTGCTATATTAAGTCCTTTTTGAATATTGAGATAAGGCGCCTTTTTTGTTCCTGCATTATTATCGTTACCATTTTTTGCTATATATTTATTCATCGCTTGAATTGATGTACAACTAATTAGTAATAAATAAAACATTAAATTATCTAATGTTTTCATATTGTTTTCGCAATTATGAACTTTGTTATTTAAGATCCTTGAATATTTCTCCTATACTTTAAATAATGCGAATACATATCAATTAAAAATCTATTCGTTGACATTATTCGTATCGTTAAATTCCTAAAATTCGAAACTGCTATTTTTTTTGCTATTTTGGCAACATTCTCGTATTTCTGAAATTCCATCTCGATGGTAACTTGATTTGTAAGACAATCATTTATTAAGTGATTACTATATTCTGCGTTTAATTCATACTTTGCGAGTGCATAGCATTTAATTTCAAAAATTGAATCGAAAAAACTAGCTGCTTTTTCATATTGATTACTGTGGCTAACCGATGAGTTATGGACTCGATATACTGCAGTTGAAATATTTAAATAGTAAAACTTAGTATGGAGTGATGTATCAAGCCACATTGGATAGTCAATCATTTTAAATCCTAATCTGATATATTCATCAACAGAAATATATTTATTATATAATTCCTGTCTAAACATTACAGTTACAGGCCGAATATAGTTTTCTAATAATAGTTGATAAAAGACATTTCCTTTTTTGATTGATTTATAGTGGCGTTTGTGGTGATTTTTTTTTAGCTTTCCAGATTCAAATAGAAAGGCACAGTCTGTGTGTATAAGGCCGATATCTGGGTTGTTTTCGAGCAAGTCAAATTGCAATTGAAGCTTATTTTCATCGGTCCAGTAATCGTCTCCTTCCAGGATAGCAATATATTTTGCTGGATGATTATCTAGAATTTGTTTGTAATTTTCTAATAAACCCCTGTTTTGATTATTATAGATGAATGTAATCTTATCAGGAAATTTTTCAGCATATAAAGCACAAATTTGGGTTGTTGTATCAGTAGAACAATCATCTCCAATAACTAATTGATACGAAAAATTAGTTTTTTGCATTAGAACACTCTCTATCGCCTGAGAAATGTATTTTTCCTGATTGTATGCAACCATTGCAATTTTTACTGGAATAGGTTTTTTCATTATTACGCTCATTAGTATCTTTGTTCTGAAATTTTGTCTATTTGCGAAATCATAGCCTTAACAGAATCTTTGCCTGTAGTATCATAAAGCATCTTCAAATATTTCTCTCCCATCTTTTCAGCATTCAATCGGAATTGAATTGGATTGGATGCAAGCTCAATAAAATTATTTGCCAAGTCTTGTTCGTTTGTTACCAATCTGCACCCAGCTAACTTAATTAATTCAATTTGAAAATTATTAAGTTGTTGACTGCTATTCGACATCAAAACAGTTACCGGGACTCCAGCGTCTAATGCTTCATTGGCAATACCGCTATCATGGATAATTAATAGATCTATTTTTTGGAACATATCACTATTAAGAATATCTTTTGATGTCAGGATTTCAATCTTAGAAGAAAGCGCTTCAATCCATTTAAAGTCTTCTTTTTTAAGACTTGGATGTAGCTTAAGGATTCCGTGGACATTTTCCACACTGTTTAACGCTGATGCAAAAGGTTCGATCAATGAGCTATTATCAAATCCTGGACTAATAGCCAAACATAGACACAAGTTTTTAGTGGATTTTTCAGAATATTTGTTTGATCTATGATCTTTAAACATTGGGTTCCCGGTTATAAAAATACGTTTTGGATCAACCCCTTTTGAAATTAATTGAGATTTCTGGCCTTCACCCCAGCAAAAGATATAATCTGCAAGAAATGGTGTAAAACTGTAATCTTCAAGTACGCCGTGTATTAATGTTATTGTCTGTATATTATGCTTTCGGGCAGCTAAAATTAGTGGTGTAGCAGTTAAAAATCTATCAAATTCAGTTACAACACATAATGGTTTATATTCTGCTATTGTAAAATAGTGATTCCAAAATGAAGTCCGACGGAGTTGAATTAATAGATTGTTGATATAATAAAGAACTTCATGATATGTTAGTTTTAGTTTTTTTTTGTTTCTAAGCAAAAGATAGGAAACCGAAAAAATAACTCTGAGAATTTTTAAAGAGTCTTTTTTTGTGTTTGAAATGGTTTGAGTAAATAATATTGTCTTATCATTAATATCATGAATATTGAATTTATTATGGTCAAATGAATTATTATCGTATAATACGATACTATTATTGCGATAATGTGAAATCAAAGGATCCATTAACTCATTAAAATGAAATCGGTTATCTAGTTTAGTAAATAGAAAATCTGCATGATATTGTTCTGTTTTTTTATTATTCCAAAGTGTAATAATATACTTCAGAAGAACCAATAAATTGACGATAAGATTTTGATGCAGTCCTTTGTTAATGAAATTCAAGGCAAACGACTGCGCTATTAAACTGCCAATTTTTATTCCATTAAATTCAGTTTTGTTTAAGTATTTCTCAATTGTCTGATTTTTCGTTATCTCTTGTTGCATGAATAGTGTTGTTTAAACTTTGATAAAGTTTGGGTTTCTCTTGTAATTTTGGATAAACAAATAGGCAATAATCAGTTGCGCCATTTTCCCGATTAACATGGCTTGTGGAAAAATAACTAATGAGAAACCTTTTAAATTGTATAATCCTAATAAAGCTACCATAAAAACGACCATGCCAGCAATAATTGAAATAAGAAAATCTTTCTGTTTTTTGATAACATTAAAGATATTGTTGTTGACTCCCCATATTGCAACAAGAATTAGTAACATTGTCCAACGGGCAGCCTCAATGCCATTCATATAATTTGGTAACAAGATCTTAATAGCAAAAGGTAAAATGTACCAGGCTAACAATACAGACGGAATGAGAAAAATAAAAACAAACAAGATTGGTTTGAAGGAGATTTTCATCAGCTCATTTATACCTTTCCCTGAACCAAATTCATAAGCCATTTTGGGATAAATTACTTGAGATACTGAATGTTCGACAATTGCCATCGAATTTTCTATCATTACGGCGAGAGCGAATAACCCGAATTGTTCTGCACCTCCCATTTTTAAAACCATGGTATTCTGCAAGGTTGTCCAGAGTGCGTATACGATCCCTACTATAAAAATGGGCATTCCAACCTTTACTATCTCTTTCATTCTTATCGTGTTCCATTTGGGAATTACAAAAAGTGGTTTCCATTTCCACAAAAAGTACATTTCAACGGCTATAAGTACAATACTTCTGATGCACAGTCCGTAAAATTGCCACTTCCAAACTAATCCCACGGTGATTAGGGAGACAAACGCAATAATAAGTGCAATATTCGATAACTTATTAAAATCGTGGTTCGTTCGAAATAAAATCTGAAGATAATTTTGTCCGTAATAATGATAGATAGAAGACAATCCAAAAGAAAAAAACCCGGCAGCGTATAGATACTGAGAATTGAAAAGATAGTAAATAGCGATTAATGTAAGAACGGTAAATGCTACTGATGATAGAGCCACTTCCCAAAATTGGGCCACAGAAGCATATCCTTTGGCTTTTTCTATTTCCCCTTTACCAAAGCAATAGGGTAATTCCCTGTTTAACCCATTCATCACTCCCAGTTGAAGAATGGGTAAATAACCCATTATAATTCCTATTCCGTTGAATGTTCCAAGCATTTCAGGGAGCACAAACCTTGCAACTAAAATTCCACTAATAATACGTATCACATTCGAAATCATTTGGGCTGAACCTAAATAAATAATCATCGAAGAAGTCGAATGTTTGTCAAATTTTTTAATAAAAGGAATCCTCATTAATAACTTCAGATTGTTGAATTAGCGTATAAGGCCATGTTTGAGCAATTTTTCAGAAATTATCGTTAATAAATTAAAGTTGATTTTGCTTTGTTTGGATATAGTAATCAAATCATTCGTACCATCTGTAAGATTCAATAACCATAATGTTGTATCAACATATTCCTGAACCTCTTTTTGCGAACCCAGAGTCGGATATAATCCGCGTTTACCTAATTGTGGTTCGCAAAATGGAGATTGGTTAATATAGATCCGGTTTTTCTCAATTACATCGACAACACCAATGTACTTCTCTACCGATTTTTGCATGGCTTCGAATGAGATGAAGGATTTGTTGTCATCTGAAGTATGATACTCTTTATACTTCCCGTATCTTGTGCGCATGAGCGAACCAACTGGTAAATTAAATCCAGGAGAGCAATATTGTCTTTCATCACTTCCATTCGGGAAAAAGTCTTCGATGATAAATTCTTTTTCAGTCTCATTCAGTACCAACTCAACAGCCCTGTCAGGCAAAGAATTACCAATGCGGGAACGCTTATAGGTAAATTGACCATTGTCGCCTATAGTAGTAACTACAAAACCTGCAATCAGATGATCTTTCAAACTTTTGCCATACTTTGAGAGATAGTAGATTGCACCAATTGTTTCGGGTAGAAAGAGAAACCTGTAACTATAACGCAACTTCCTTCCTTTTAGTGATTTGTAAATAAATGATGTAACAAGAGGACCTGACAATTCATTGTTAGCTAATGAAGGATGGCAAATATATGTTGAAAACAAAATTTCTTCATCCGATTCTCCCTTAATAAATGCCTCGCCATAAGTCATTGTCCCATTCTTATTTAATTCCGAATCAATCAGAACTTCGTATGTGTCATTTTTTAATTCGAGGAGTTGACTATGTTTTAAACAAAATCCCCAGCGTTCCTTATAGTAGGAAGTTAAATATGGAACAGACTCCGGCATTTCCGGAATAGAAAAAAGATGGGGTTTTAACTCATTCAGTGACATTTGCCCATGGAATGGAACTGAATAACCTAATAAATGAAGGTTAAGATCTTTAAAATCAACTATTTTTTTCCCTGAGCTATCTTTAATCCATGCTTCTTTTACATTCCATTCTGGTGGTACAATCCAATCAAAACATTTGGTTCCTGATGGAACTTCGTATATTTGAAGATCGACTACTTCAGACAATATTTTTAATGACTCCCGGTTTCCATCACCGGTAAGACTCCGGTTGATTGGGAAAAGACGATCAAAAAATTGTTCCAACTCTTTTTGCATAAAATACAAATTATTCTTTTGATCCTTTAAAAAGTGTAATTGACAAAACTTCCAAGAAAACCTTATTTAATTCTATAATAGGTTGCTTTTCACCAAGCAGTCCAACCACCATCAACAATTAAATTTGACCCGGTCATGTATGAAGATGCATCACTCATTAGGAATAAGATAGCACCTTGATATTCTTCAGCCGAAGCCATACGGTTTAAAGGTGTAAGTGCATTGTAATTATTGAGAAATTCTTCTGTTTGATTATTGAAAACACCTCCTGGAGAAAGAACATTTGCCCTGATCCCAAATTCTGCCATGTGTGTTGCAATAAATCTTGTTAAATTAATGATTGCCGCTTTTGATGAGGAATAGGCAACCGGAGCATTGATCCCAGACTTTCCATAAATGCTTTTGTTAGGACTAACATTTCCATAGGTAGAACTAATATTGACGATAACCCCTTTTCCCCTCTTTTTAAAATAAGGAATGGCCGCTTGTGACATTAAAAATGTGCCTTTAAGATTTATATTGTGAACCAAATCCCAAGCTTCTTCAGGATAATCTTCGAATCCGGCAAAGAAATTACTTGTTGTATCAAGTTTGCGTGTATTTCCTTTAAAATGAAAGCAATTTATTAAGCCATAAAGGTTTCCAAGATCACTATCAATTTTGCGAAAAAGTTCAATAACTTCGGCTTTAATGCTCACATCAAGATGATAAAACTTTAGTCGTGACCTAACATCAGCATCAACAACCGCATCTATTTTTTGATTTGCCATCTCGGAATCAATATCGGCAATTGCCACCATAGCTCCAGCATCAGCCAGAACCTGTGCCATTGCAAATCCAATCTGTCCGGCACCACCGGCAAGTACAACGGTTCTTCCTTCCAGATTAAAGAGCTTATTAACTAAATTTCCCATGTTTTTTGCGTTTCTGCTGATTTATGTATTTCCAACATCCATCGAGTATTGTTGTTTGCATATTCGAAATCAAGTGGATGCTGAATTTTATTTAAACGAATGAGTTCAAAAAAATCTGTTAATTCATCTATATATAGTTGATTAAAGTCTTCAACTTTTAACTCTATGACCTCTGTGGGTTCATTATGCCTTTGGATAATTAATTCATTGTCCCGCCAATTCCATATAATTTTTCCCTCTGTTACTAAAATCTTAATCTGCCTGTCGTAATCTTTTTGAAGATAATCCAAATGAAGAGTCGCAAATCCCCAAGGAAACCTGAAGATTGATTCGGCCAATTCTTCAACATCTATTTGTAAATGACCTAAATTGGCTTTTGCTGCAAGAACAGAAGTTGGGTTACCAAATAAGTAGAGAATTAGATCCAATTCGTGGGTTATCGTATTAATTACCCCTCCACCCAATGATTTAATTGCGGCGTATCCTTCTTTATAATTTTCCCAAGGGTGCCAATTTGGCAAATAACTTCCAAATTCAAATCTGGCGCTGAAAACTTCTCCAATTACCTTTTTATCTAATTTTTCCTTAATAATTTTCACCAATGGATGATAACGCATTACAAAACCAATAAAGAAAACATGTTGGTTATCCCACTGCTGTAACATCTCATGCATAATGAGTTCATTATCCGTCAATGGTTTTTCCATAAAAAGATGCGCCCCTAAGTTTTGAGCCCAAAACAAACCTTCGTGATGCAATGATGTTGGAGTACAAATATATAAGATATCTGGTTTTAATAGTTTTACTTCCTCGTACGACGAAATAACTATGCAGTTGAATTTAGTTTCGAAATCTTCACTATGGGTTCTTCTGTAACAATACAAATCCCGTTCACCAACCTTGTAAAGATTATTTAAGTGTCTTTTCCCAATAGACCCTCCGCCAATAACGAGATGTTTCATTGTTTCAGTAATATGATAAGTTTGGTAATAGGATCGAACATTGGTCTTGTATAATTCCGTATAAGATTGGATTTTACAACCATTTATTCAGAATATTTAGGCATTGAAATCCTTTTTATAAAAGTATTCCCATATTTGTCATTGGAAGCAACACCAATTGATTCAATGTTTTCCGGAAGAATTGTATATTCATCAAAAACATAGCTAAAAGAATGTTTTGGCAATTGAAAATCGAAATTGTCATGGAAGTATTCCCCGCTTTTTGTTTTGATCGCCAGATAGGGTTGTGGTCCAAATATTTCACCATTAAGTGTATCAACAGAAAGAGTATTCCCAGATAGTACAACATCCAGATTTAAAGCATTTTTCTCAATCTCTTCTATTGAGTATCCAATAACTTTTCTGAAAGCCTCGACTGTTTCCGAATATTGATACTTAACATTAGGATATTTCTTTGAAACAGTCATTAACATCTCCCTGAATTCATTTATTTCAACTGTCATCTCACGCCAGTCATGGTTTGTTACTCCTAAATAAACATTCTCACCATTTATTGCCTTAACAAAAGCTTTTTCAATTTCTTCAATATTGATATTCCGATGTCTGGCTTTCATGTTGAGTATTCTTGCAATAATCCTGTTTGCATTTCCCGGTAATCTCCAGTCGTAAATGCTTGGGTGATAAATACTCCAATCTGTTGGAGCTCCTCTCCAGTCTGCAAACCTACCATTAATCTGGTCTTTTTGATGCTTTGGTTGTTCTGATTCATCAACTGCCAAATTTGACGGATCGAAAGGAATCCATTGTTCCAAAAAAAGGTTTGAATCTGGTCTTTCAGCATGGAAGCCTGCGCGATTTACTACAGGAAACCAATTCTTATCTATCAATCTTCTGCAGAGTATTTGATGTAATGTAGTAATGGAATTATCATAACTTGTAGCCATGACATTGGCTTGTTTATAAAACGCAATAGGATGAAAATGCCAGTGAATATGATCGCGGGTAGATTCGGTATTCTTAATGATATAGGTATAAAAGTCAAAAACATTGTGGTGCCCAATATCCCTGTGACGTGGATTGTCAGAACCAAAACCAACATGGTCCATGACATGCCAGTTATAGATCCAACCTCCTCCATAAGAGTCTTTTTGAAGATTTCTAAATGAGGGATTCATAATCCGATAAAGCATCTCTTCGATCATCGCCCAATTGCGCTTAAAACCAATTGTATGCGGATCGACTGCGACTGCAATTTCTTTCTTTATGCTTAAAGGCAAGTCAATTTCACCTTTTTGCAATTTTTCGAGATTTTCGTAGGTTGGTTTAATGTCGATCCCGAAAATCACCTTAATTCGGCCAAATAACTCCTCAATACTTTCCCAAAGTGGTCCTTCAGTATCAACATGATGTACAATATAAACTATTCCTGGACTTTTCATTACATTAAGTTTTTTTAGGATTTTGAATCGAAATTAGCGCAAACCACGAAGTGCTGCTGCAAGTTTTAAATCCTTTTCATCATCAATATCTATTCCACTAATCCAATCTATTACCCAGAATATCTGGTCTTTCCCAAAAAAAGTACCTTCTTTCTTTAGGGTTTCAATTGCACCGATCCAAATAGCACCTGTTGGGCAATATAAATCAGGAATATCCTGGGATCTCATATTGATTTCGTTAAACAATCGTTCTCCCCGAAATTGATCATCTAGTTTTAATGACCAATAGGGGTTCATGCCTACAAATTTGAAACATGAAGCAACGAGTGGCGCTTTTTTTTCAGTGAAGAATTTTAGAGCATCAATAATTTCATCGGAAGTTCTTAACGGGCAAACAGCAAAAAGCTGAACGACCAAATCATATTTCCGGCCAATTTCTTCAAGCTGCTCAATTGTTCTTATAATAGCTTCACTTACAGGTGAGTAGTCATCTGCTTTTTTGTCTCTTAAAAATGGAACCTCAGCACCATATGCAATTGAAACTTTGGCAATTTCTTCATCATCGGTACTAACTACGATTGCATCAAAAATTCCTGCTTTTTGCGCAGCTTCAATTGTCCATGCTATTAAAGGTTTTCCACAGAAATCAACAATATTCTTGTGGGGAATTCGCTTTGACCCACCGCGTGCTGGTATAATTGCAACAATTCGTTTTCCTTCATATGCCATGTTCAGTTTCCTCCAGGTTTTATTGCAAATATTTCAGTGCATTTTTATATTCTTCCCATTGTCCAATATCAATCCACGATTTCTCGTAGACCGGATATACTCCAACTTTTCGGTTATTTTTCTTTAAATTTTCAATAAGATGAGTAATATGATAAAATGTATTCTCTGGAATAAAGTCAATAACGTCTGGTTCAAGTATATACATTCCAGTATTGATCAGGTAATCATATTCCGGCTTTTCTGAGATTTCTTTCAGGTCTCCTTCGTTTTCAACGTAACATACACCATATGGAATTGTGTAATGATGCATTGAGGCAACCACTGTTAAATCGTATTTGCCTGCTTTATGAAAACTAATTATTTTGGAATAATCACTCTTTACTATAATATCGCAATTTGAAACGATAAAGGTGGATTTGATAATACCTTTCAGATTTTTTAATGCACCTGCAGTCCCAAGTGGAAAGTCCTCTGTTATGTAATGCAGACTTTCCGATATTGGCTTTCCCTCAAAATAAGCTCGGATCATATTTGCCTTATAATTGACTGATATATAGAATTCATCGATGCCAAATTCTGCAAATCTATCTATTATGATTTCAATAATAGGTTTGTTCCCAATCGGAATAAGTGGTTTTGGCATTATATGAGTAAATGGTTCAAGTCGAGTGCCCTTTCCTCCTGCCATAATCACCACGGGTATATCCAGTTTATGGTGAGCTGAGTTTTCACTACTGATTATTGGCAAGTTTTGTTTAAGAATGATTTCTTTTAATTCTCCATTACTGATAACAGGGACCTGGGCAATATCATTCAGAAAAATATTTTCCAATTCCTCCTTGGTATACCCTTCGTTGATAGATATAAAGTGCTTATTTGATATCCCTGATATTGGAGTTTCAAGAGATATGCCTGTCAAAACTGCCCTTCTGAAATCTCCGTCTGTTACAACTCCATGTACCTGATTGTCTTGGTCCACCACAACTATAAACCCAATCCCGGTTTCGTCTAATTTTTTTATTGATTTCCGGATGGTCAAATCTGTGAGAACCTTGTAATGTTCAATGTCCTGTAAAGCAGAAAGCGTGTTCTTATTTTTTAGTATTAAAAATTCAGCATAATCAAAATCCATCAAAGTATCAATATGTACTGAACTCTCATCAGGCATAATATATGGGAATGTTTTGTCGGAATAGTAAACTCCGTTTTTTTGCAGAAATTGATAGTTAAAAACGAAAATTGCTCCATTTGGTATAAATGCTTTGATAGAATCCTGCGAATTATTATTTTCTGAAGATTTGTTAAAGAAATCAGATACTTTCTCATTTACAATTTTTTTTGCCACTGCTGGTGAATGACTTGTCTCACAAAGCGAAATAACTGAATCAGCTTTTTTATCTCTGAAAAGCTCAATTGCCTTATCAATATCCTCCGATGTTCGAAGTGGTGATGTTGGTTGTAAAACGATGAACTCGCTAATGTTGGTTCCTAATTCACGATTGAGTCGTTCAATTGTATAAAAATAGGTGTCAATAATATTAGAATTAGCTCCTGTCAAATATTCCGGTCTTAGGAATGGCACTTCCGCGCCAAAGTTTTCCGCAACTAAACTAATCTCTTCTGAATCAGTAGATACAATGATTTTGTTGATATATTTCGATTTTTTGGCAGCTTCTATGGTATAGGCTATCAACGGTTTACCAGCCAGATATTTTATATTTTTATTTGGCAATCCCTTAGATCCTCCCTGAGCTGGAATAATAGCAATCATTATTCAAAATCCTCCCATTTTAAAATCGAATCAAATTCAATATCACTTTTTAATGTTCGTCCTACGATATAATCAACTAAATCAGCTGATAAACCAGTGCCAGGTCTTTTGGAGATAATATCATCTTTGCCAATAATTTGTCCGGCTGTAAGATTGCAAGCGGCAACGATACTTCTTCTGAATTTTAACTTTTTTATCTCTTCAGCCGCTGAAACCAACCTGTGAAATGAACCTAAAGAATTATTGACTTGTTTTGATTGCTCTACAATTGTACGCAACTCTATAGGATCAGCAGATATTTCATGATCCCAACCCGGCATCTCTTTATCAATTGTAAAATGCTTTTCAATTACGCAACTGCCAAGTGTTATCGCCGCTAAAGGAATATGTGTTCCAATGGAATGATCTGAAAAGCCTACAGGATAAGGGAAAGTCTGTTGCAACATGGTTATATTACGCAAATTGATATCTTCGTATGCTGGTGGATAAATTGATATACAATGTAATATAACAATCTGTGTATTTCCTTCCTTCTCAATAATATGTATTGCATTGTCAATTTCTGCCAGGGTCGCCATACCAGTCGAAAGAATTATTGGTTTCCCGGTTGATGCCATATATCTCAAAAGAGGGTAATTGTTAATGTCCATTGAAGCAACCTTGAGAAAAGGAACTTCTAATTTTACTAATAAATCAACTTCTTCCTTTGAAAATGGTGATGAAGAGAATATGATACCTATTTTGTCGCAGTATTCCTTTAATTCGTAATGCTGCTCTTCGCGTAAATAATATTTTTTCACCATCTCTTCCAATGATCCAAAATGTTTTTTTGGGGAATCGTTGTATTTGGTGTTTGCTTTATATTCTGCTTTGCATATCAATGATTTATCATTAAAAGATTGAAATTTAACAGCATCACATCCGCATGATTTGGCACTGTCAATGATTCTTTTTGCCAATAGCATGTCTCCATTGTGATTGGATCCAATTTCTGCGATAATAAAAGGTTTGCCAAAATTTTTCAGTTCAGTGCCGTTTTGCAACAATACAGTTTTCATCTTCGTAATTTTTAATATTTTCCCACCAAAATGTTGTGGAACCAGCTTGTCTTACTTTAGTTATATATGACTCAAAATTGATATTCTCAATATTCGAATATAAGTTGAATAACCACGGCAGATCTTCTATAAACCGGGGATTGTTGTCAGACATATATTTAAAATGGAAATATTTCGCGATCACTCCAGTCTTGATCTCTTTATCTGAAATTTTGTCAATTCCGATAATATTCTTTGCCCATTGTCTGTAATATGTTTTTGTCTGTGATGTAAAACAGGCTTTTGCACCAATTTGCATCGCTTTGGAAAACAAGTACCAATCAACAGCAATAATTTCAGGAGGAATAATTATATCTTTAAGAAACCTGGTTCGACAAGCCACATTTGAAAGTCCGAATAAGTTTTTGTCGATTATGAAATTAAAGTCGATTTGCCTGAACTTGCCAATTGTTTTTTCAAATTTTGGATCTGAAAACTGTTCATTTTGAAATGGCACAATGTCATTTGCAATTAGGTCATAATTATAGGTCAACCTCCTTATTACTTCAATCCTATTAGCTTCAAACCAGTCATCTGCATCCGCAAATATGATCCATTCATATTTTTGTTCAAGAGCTTTACTAATCAATAGCTCGCGGTTTTTTGTAATAGATCCTCCCGTTGGTAAAATTGTTGTTTCGAAACAAGAAATATCGAAGTCTGATATACTGCATCCGTCATTTACAATCAATAATTGGAAGTCCTGATCTGTTTGATTTCTTAATGATTGAAAAAATTCTTGAAAAAACTGTTTAACTTCTGGAAATATGACTGTAGCAATGGCAAACTTCATCGTATAATTTCATTTTATGATACTGTTCGCCTTTACAAAAGAACCTCTTGGCACAATGCTACCTTGTTTTGATACTGAGCCACTTCCAATAAAAGAGCCTTCCCCGACAATTACACCTCCGTTAATAATAGCGCCGGTAGCAACATGCGAATGACTGCCTATAATCGCATCATGTTCAATTAGGCATTTTGTATTAAGGATACAATTTTCTCCAATAGTGGCACCAGCATTGACAATTACGTTATGCATGATGATTGTTCCTTCTCCAATTCTGGCATGCTTTGAGACATATGCTAATGGTGATTGTATAACCGGAAATTTAAGTCCGTTATTTTTTAGTTCATTAAATAATTTTGAACGCTTGTCGGACAAATTAATCATCCCTATCGAAATATGAATTGCATCAATGTTTATTTGCAATGAACTAATATCTGAGTTAGTTCCAATTATTGGATACCCAAAGAGGCAGGTGCCTACTTTTTCCTGTGTATCAATAATTCCAACAATCTCATATATGCCGGTTTGTTCGATAACATCAATTACCGATTTACAGTGTCCACCTCCACCAATCAGCAAAATCTTATTTTTAACCATCATTTGAGTATTACACTGCTTGGAATTGTGACAACACGCTCTTCAAGCCATTCTGCATTTTCAAGCAAGTCGTGCTGGCAATTCTTAAACATTGGCAATTTGTGCATTAAACGCCATAAGGGTCTTGTCATGATACCTTGACTATTTGACACTGATAAAAAAAGGTCACGTTCAATAGACGATTCAAATGCAATGGCATTTAACCAATAGCTGGAGACGCTATTTGCTGGTTCATTAAAAAATGAAACGTTCTCTTCCTTGAAGAAATTGTGGTAGGCAGAAGCAAGTGCTCTTTTCCTTGTGATATAAAAATCAAGATTTTCCAGCTGGGCTACTCCAATCGCTGCATTAATATTGGGCATTCGGTAATTATAGCCAATCTCATCATGCTCAAAATCCCATGGATGAGGTATCTTAGCTTGAGTGGACAGATGTTTTGCCTTTTTAGCAATCGTTTCATCATTGAAAAGTAGTACTCCTCCACCTCCAGTTGTAATGGTTTTGTTCCCATTGAAACTGATAACACCGATTTTTCCAAAAGTGCCGGTATGTTTTCTTTGATAAAAACTGCCAATACTTTCTGCGGCATCCTCAATCAATTCAATTTCGAAATTATTGCATATTGTAGCAATCTCATCAACACGACAAGGAAGGCCAAATGTATGCATTGGAATACATGCTTTAATCCTTTTTCCTGTGGTTTTGTTGTAGCACCCATCTTCTTTTATTTCTGCATGTTCTGACAAGAATGCTTCCAGAGCTACCGGGCTGAGACCCATAGTGTCCCGGTCCACATCAATGAAAATTGGCGTGGCATTACAATAGGTGATGGCATTTGCCGTCGCAATAAATGTCACAGGTTGTGTAATAACTTCATCATCATATTCAACGCCAACAAGCTTTAAAGCCAAATGCAATGCATTGGTTCCATTCACACAAACCACAGCCATTTTGGCTCCTGTATATTCAGCTATTTTCTTCTCAAAAAGGTCAACAAATTTTCCAACACTCGAGACAAATGTTGAATCAATACATTCTGCCAGATATTTTTTTTCATTCCCGATAAATAAGGGCTCATGAAGTGCGATGAATCCATTCGGCTGTTTGAATGTTTGTCGGATAAATGAAATGATTTCTTCGTTACTTAACATCTTAATATGAATAGTTTAGAGAGATCCCGTTTGAAAATATTAACTAACAATTTTTAAATTTGTCATCATCCGGATTTTTGAAAAAATCTTCTTTTACGACTTTGATAATCTTCGCAATTTCCTCTGGTACTGTTCTGCTTATATCAAATCCAAGGGTGTCATTTATCTTCTTAAAACTAACTTTATAGTCTCTTGGATCATCGTTTCGTTGAACATATTTTATTTTTGAATCAGGCAATTGTTTTACTATTTCTTCAACCAGCATTTTTTTTGTGTAGTTTTCTATCGTGCTACCAACATTAAAAACGTTGAATTCAACTTTGTTTACTGGCGCTTCAATTACAGCAATAACACTTCTTGAGAGATCAACTACATGGCAATAAGGTCGCCAAAATTGTTCACCAAATATCACAAGTTCTCTGCCTAATGCCAGTTCTTTGGTGAACTCATTTACAGTTAAATCAAACCTCATTCGGGGACTAAGTCCATAAACTGTAGAAAATCGCAGGCAAGTTGGCTTACACTTATTTTCTTTAGGCTGGTTAAGGAGAAAATTTTCAGTAGCTACTTTTGTCTCTGCATACAATGAAACTGGTGCCAATTTTGAACTTTCATCAACAAATGTGTTTGGGTCGTCCATTTTTCCGTAATTTGAACAGGTTGAAGCAAATATAAATCGATCAACTCCCAGTTTATTGGCAATTTGATATACCATTTTGACAGCTTCAAAATTGACAACTTTGGCTAGTTCCGGTTCTTTGGCACAAGCTGGATCACCAACAATTGCTGCCAAATTTGCTACAATATCAATATTCTGAAGAGCAATATTTAAAATCTGTTCATCGCGTACGTCTCCTTTGATAAATTCGAAATTTGGATCATTAAGTAATTCCACAATAGATTCTCCTCCAAATAACAAATTATCAAGAACACGGACCTTGTAATTCTGTTTTAATAATAAGCGAACTAAAACACTTCCTATATAGCCGGCACCACCTGTAACCAGAACTCTTTTCGTCGTTTCCATTTCTCAGTTAATTATATAATTTTCAACTACGTATTTTGCAAAAGGGAAACTACATGTAAATGCTGGTGAAACGGCATTTAAAACATGAATTGATTTTTCATCCCCTTCAACCTTAAAATCCATCACTAATTCATTTGTTTTTTTATTTAACAACTGTGCTCTTATTCCTGGTTTTCCCCATTCTGCAAAGCCTTTTCGATCTAATTTATTGACCATTTTAGAGGCTAAATCAATAAAATACCTTTTGTTGTATTTTTTAATTTCATCAAATGCTAAGTCTCTGAATTTGAAAGAATTTTTATAAAATAGTTTTGCTTCCCATCCGAGAATATTCGCAAGTTCGGTGAACTTAAAGCCTTCCAGTCCATTATAATTTTCCCGCCAAAAGGCTGGAATAGAGGTAGGACCTATTTTCACGTGACCATCAACCGTTACTGTATAATGAACACCTAAAAACGGATTCTTTAAATTAGGTACAGGGTAAACATTAATACTGACTGGTTTTTGGTCACCTTTGTACTTTAAATAAATTCCTTTAAACGGAATGATAGTATAATCAGTTGAGTAACCAAAATCATTGGCAATCTTATCTGCATATAATCCGGCACAATTAATGATTTTTTCAGCTTCAAAAATATTGTTTTTTAAAGTCATAATTGTATTTCCGTCAATTCTTCTTTTATATCCTTCACCAAAAAATAAGGCAACACCATTATTTTTCAACTCATTTTTAATTGCCTGGTTTACTTCAATTGGGTCAACGGTGGCTGTGTTTGGTGAAAAAAGTGCATACTGTTTTGTTATGACATTTGGGTCTAATTGTTTCAATTGTTTTTGATCAATAACTTTAACATCTACGCCATTTGCAATTCCTCGCCTTTCCAATTCAAAGATGGTGTCAATTTCTTCCTCTGACTGGGCAATTACTACTTTTTGACATTCATTAATTTTCAATTTATTGGTAATACAATATTCTCTAAGCAGCTTGTTGCCTTCGCTTGTCAGTTTTGCTTTCAAAGTATCAGCTGTGTAATAAAACCCTGCATGCAAAACACCACTGTTTCTACCGCTGCTATGAAAAGCAACATCACTTTCTTTCTCTAATACTGCTATTTTTTGGTGAGGAAACCTTTTATTAAGCTCGCGAGCTATCGTCAAACCTATAATTCCTGCTCCAATTATTAAATAATCAAAGCTATGTTTCTTGTTATTGTTAGTACTCACTTCACGCAGTTTAGAAGATTGAAAATGAAATGTTAATATAGTTTTAACGAAAGATTTTGGCCAGTTCAATTATGAATTGATCTTCATTATTTCCGTTAATAATTTAATCTCTAACACAACGCACTGAATAGCCATCGCCTTTGAAACTTAGGTTGCGATTCACACTGGAGCTATAATAGTTTGTCATTCGATACCAAGCACTTGAGTTTATATCTGTGGATGTCCACCAGTAGCCATACCAAATTACAACAAAGAAAGTACCTGAATTTGATCTGTAACCTCCTGGAAGAGCGCAAAAGCCAAAATTGTCAGTACCATTGCCATTTTCACTCCATCCACTTATTGATTTTAATTTAGAACCTTCATTTGTTCCCCTGAATTCAATATTATCGGCATCATTTTGACTCATTCCAGCTATTATTTCTAATTCCTTCCATTCTGAATCTGATGGTAAGTGCCAACCAGATGGAACTGCCTCTTTTGCCGCGTCCCATGTATATAAACGACCATATTTGGCTCCAAACTGCGGAGAACCTCCTGCTTCCCAGGATCCATTGACTGTTTCGTACGCCAAATTTTCTGCCATCCAATCCTTATTACCAATCCTTATATACTTGTAAGTTTTTCCATCCCTTGTATCGGTAAAGGTGGAGTAATTCCAGGTTTGAGGATCAGGTTCAGCTACGTTTTTATTGCAATTTATAAACGTCATTGTCGTGGAACAAAGTAGGATTGTTCCTAAAAATGGTAGAAACTTTTTCATCTTAATTATAAATTTGATTCAAATTTCATAAATATACTTTTCACACATATTTTATTATCTTCTGATTCTAAATTAAAATGAAAGCTGTTTAAAATTAACTGTTGCATACAGCTTCGCCCTCTCAGTCACATATCTGATTTTTTTAATTATTTGAACTAATTTATTTAACTTTGGTCTAAATAAATTCAATAAATATTTTGTCGCATGTGTTAACCTAATTCAAAACAATCTTGAATACGTAAATCGGATATACTTGGTTTCAAAAAATTATTGCAAGACATAATTATATTTTGAGATTAGCTCTTTATAATATCCTCAAAGCAAAGTTTAGTAAGAGAAATCTTATAGAAATGAATTTATCTGTATGATATAATGACTATTAACTCTTTTTTATATAGCTTCGCTATTGTCAGTCACAATACTGAATTTCCTTGATTTTTCGAAACTTTTATTGTGAAACCTTAGATTAAATAAAGCAACTGAGGCTTCACGTTTTAATTATTAACTTAATTTAAACAAACCTATTAACGATAAAACGTATCCAATAGTTTCAAAAAATACTATTGAAATACATAAAAATTAAATACTTTACTTCTTTACTATTGGAAAACAGCTGTTTGGTGACAACGGTTTTTTGAGTTTTTTTTTATCATGAGAAGTCAGCCTATATTCTTTCTGATTTTAAGTTGGATATTCAAACAAAATAATGCCTATTTTTCGGACTAAAAGGCTTACTGCCCTGTATTAATGTTGAATTAATTGGTATGAACTATTTGTCGCATATTTATCTCTCAGGTGAGTCTGAAGAAATTAAACTTGGGAATTTTATTGGTGATTTTGTGAAAGGGCAGCAGTTTTTGAAATATCCTTCCGATGTTGCAAAAGGGATAATACTTCACAGGCAAATTGATTCATTTACTGATTCACACGATGTTGTAAGAGAATGTATTGTTAAATTAAGACCCGGATTTGGCAAATATTCCGGTATTGTCATTGATATTTTTCTTGATCATTTTTTGGCAGTGAATTGGCAACATTACTCTTTGGAAAAGCTTCCTTCATTCACTAAAAGATTTCACGCTGTCCTTTTGTCAAATTTCTTTCAGCTTCCTTCACAGGTAAAGATGTTTTTGCCTTTTCTGATACAGAATAAGCGGCTTCAGTCGTATGTTTCCTTTGAAGGTATTGAAAAGACGCTCAGAATTATGGTTTCACGTACTTCATTGCCCTCTGAAACTGAATTTGCGATGAAAATTCTTGAAGATGAGTATGAGTTTTTCAATATGGCTTTTAATCAATTTTTCCCAGAGATGATTCATTTCGTTGAACAGAATGGTGGCTTCAAAATCAAAAGACCATTTTTTGATTTTAAGATAGGAAATGATAGCGAGAAGGGAGACGATAAAAGGCTTTTGTATTGAAGTTTAGTCTTAAATATCATATTTAAGCGATCAATACTCTTCAAATATTATTGGGCTGTTACCTGAGATTTTCTGTTCTGCTCGCATCGAGGCGCAGAAAAATAAATAAAAGTATGGTAAATGCCCAAAGTGAAGAGCCACCATAACTAAAAAAAGGCAGTGGTATACCAATTACTGGTGCAAGTCCAATGGTCATCGAAATATTAATGGCGATGTGGAAAAAGAGAATACAGGCTACCCCGTAACCATACACCCTACTAAACTGTGAGCGTTGTCGTTCAGCAAGTGTGATAAGTCGGATCAACAGGATTAGAAACAGGCCAACAACGAACGTTGAGCCAAGAAAGCCCCATTCTTCGCCTACAGTGCAAAAAATAAAGTCAGTACTTTGTTCGGGTACAAAATTGTATTTGGTTTGCGTTCCGTTCAGAAATCCTTTCCCGGTGATTCCTCCTGAACCAATGGCAATTTTTGATTGATTGACATTGTAACCAGCACCCAGCTTGTCTGTTTTGATGCCAAGAACTTCATCGATGCGATTTCTCTGGTGAATGATCAGCACGTTTTTGTAGAAATAGTTCACCGACATTGAGATGCCTATTGCAAAGATAAAAAATAGAAGGATGCTCCAGACTTGTTTGACATGATAAAAAATGCCAAAAGCAATAAAAAGAACCGCAATTATAACGGTGGTTATGAGCAATAGTTGAAAGGGTGAACCTCCCAGGCCTATTATTGCGTCTATCAGCCAAATTAATCCGAATGTTCCAATAATGGCAAGAATTCCAATTAGTGCTTCTTTAATACTTAAACGTAAAACTCCATAAGCTGCAACAGAGATGGAAAGAAGAAATAATAACAATTTGAATTCATCTAGCACCAGTGAGAGAACAAAGAGAGCAGCCGCAGCAAATCCCCAGAAAAGCACCATACCTGATAGCCCTTCTCTGAAAAATACAAAGATCAATACAGCAAATACAAGTGCTGATCCCGTATCATTCTGCATAATGATGAGGATAGCCGGTAACGCAATTATGGCGCCTAGTGTTAAGTACGATCGCAGCTTTTGTATTTTAAAATCGAACTGACTAATGCACTTCGCAATTGCAAGATTTGTAGCAAATTTGCCCAATTCAGCAGGCTGCAACGCGACACTCCCAAATTCGAACCAAGCTCGCGCTCCATTAACCTCTTTCCCAAAGATGAGTACTGCAACCAGAAGTAAGATTGTGATAATATAGATATGCGTTGCAAAGGCTGCAAAGAATTTACTGTCGATTGTAAGCACCATTATGGCAAGTATTATTCCAGCAATAATCCAAATTAATTGCTTTCCATACCTCTGTCCCATATCCAGAATGCTTTGATGCTCATCACTGTAAACAGCTGCATATATGTTTATCCAGCCGAGCATTACGAGTACCAGGTAAAGAAAGACTGTTATCCAGTCGAGATTAAGTAATATGTTATTTCGAGCTTTCAATCTCCAGTTTCTACTTTCATGGTGGATATTAAATCTGAATTAAACATTCCATCTTCCCAATGCTGTCTGCTCGGTGAAATTTTACCTTTCAGGTATTTTTCGATGATCAAACTGGCAATTGGAGCGGCGTAACGTGCCCCCCAAACACCGTTTTCGATGTATACGGCAATTGCTATTTTAGGATTAATCTTTGGTCCGAAAGCGACAAAAGCTGAATGAGCTTCGCCATGAGGATTCTGAATTGTTCCTGTCTTACCGCAAATGATCACACTATCAATTTTTGCAGAGGCTCGTGCGGTCCCATTTTCAACAACTTGTTCCATTCCCTGAACAATCATTTCATAGTTTTCACGACCAGCATCTACTGTATGCTTGTCGAATTGCAAAACTCTTTGAGTGCCGTCGTAATTCTGAATGCTTTTTACAAGATGTGGCGCAATGTAATAACCCCTGTTGGCAATTAATGATACCATGTTCGATAACTGAAGTGGTGTTAATAACAATTCTCCCTGTCCTATAGATAAGGATCTTATTGTTAGTGAATTCCATCTGCCAGCTCCGAAATACTTGTCGTAGTAGGATATTGTTGGTATGCTACCTGAGGTTTCGGAATATAGGTCTCCTCCAATCTTTTTTCCGATGCCCATTTCAAGAAGAAAGTTGCGGAATGCTTCCAATCCTTCGGCCGGAGTTGGATAATGATTAATTTCTGCTTTAAATGCCTGCCAGAAGTAAGCATTACAAGATTCACGGATCGCTGAAATTAAACCCAACGGTGTTTCATGATTATGTGTGCATTTGATAGGGGAGGAGCCTGGTCCCTGGCAGGAATAGCGGACGGATTGCAAAACCCCTTCCTCAAGACCAATCAACGCA
>Ga0302296_1000905_pt1 | contig 22942 bp, 26 predicted proteins | sample III_Fen_N3_1_FD_194546 | JGI IMG/M metagenome (GOLD analysis project Ga0302296, IMG submission 194546) | Peat permafrost microbial communities from Stordalen Mire near Abisko, Sweden - III_Fen_N3_1 | ecosystem: Environmental > Terrestrial > Soil > Wetlands > Permafrost | place: Sweden: Abisko...
GGCGGTTACCGCATGCCAATTAACCAAGAATGGACCTTGTTGCCTGCAGTTTATATCGGATTCGCCAAAGCAGCACCGATGGACCTGCAACTACAGGCATTGGTCGATTATAAAAGTCGATTGATTACCGGCTTAGGATTCCGCAATACCGATGCAGTCATTGGTTTTCTCGGTTTCCGATTCGAAGAGCGTTGGCGCATTATGTATTCCTACGATTTCATTCTATCGCAAATCAGACCGGGCACCTTTCATTCGCATGAACTGACCATCAGTTTTTCGCCTTGTAAACAGTTGAGTTCGGATCAGCAGTTGTGTCCGCTGTTTGAATAATCTCAGAATTCTCCAGTATTGGCTCCAACTGCTAACGCGACCGTAGCGTTCGGACTCTTGTCTACCAAGATCCGTACTCCTTTTTCCAAATCATCAGCATTCACCGTATGGTAAGTTGCACTTCCTTGAGCGCACTGCACGTGTATGTTCAGTTTTGAAATGCGGTCTTTTCAAGTCGGTTGAGATACCATTTTCAGCAAAAATATCATCCGCTTTTTTGAGTTCAGCTTTTGTGGTTTTTTCGGTAATTAAAAAACTGATTTTAGTGTTGTCTGTTGAAATTGTAACAGATTGGGCTTTCAAAAAACCACACAACAAGATAAGTGAAGCTGTAAGTACTGTCTTTTTTTTCATGATACAGGTTGTTTTTATCTTTTAATTTTTATTGAAAAATAATGTACTCCGGAGATAAACCAATCGTTTTACAGCATCGAACACCATCTTTAAAATCATTATAAACAGCACTTTACAATCATGAGGCGTTGGTGTTTCGATGAACCGGTTTTCCCTCGAAGAATACATTTCAAATGTACAAAAAAGGAAAAAAGACGCAAATTAACTGAAATTGGTCTCGAACAGTCAATTATGAAGATGTGGACTTTAAAAGTCTTAATTAAACAACTGATAATTAATACATTAAAAATTATTTTCGCTTTCTCAGTAACTTTTTTGAGAGCAGTTGGTCATACTTTCAAACAAGCAATCAAACTCAAAAAAATAAAGTCATGAAACTTCAAACAATCATTTTAGCAGTTAGCTTCCTATTGATCGGAGCAACATCATTCGCAGGAAACGGTGAATCAGTTTTTCGCAAAAAAGTAAACTCAAAAATCAAATATCCTGAGAATATTACTCAGAAAGTTGATGCGGAAGTCTACGTACAATTCACGGTATTGGAATCCGGCGAAATTCACATCGATTCTATTTCTTCGGTAAGTGAAGAGATCAATGAGGGCATCGCTGATCAGATCAAAGCATTAAAAGTAAACGCGTCTAATACGGATGTCATTGGAAAAACTTTCCGTTATAAATTCTTGATGAAAGTACAATAATCGACTACCTAAACACTTCGGAAAGAACGTTATCGAACAGTTCAAAACGAAGGAACGATTACAACAGACTTTTCATACAGTTGGTTAAACGAACGTAAATTGAGCCTTACGTTCGTTTTTTTTGTTTGAAAAATTCCTTTTGATTAGGGGGCACACTCACCTCCTTTGCAAAACTAATTTCCCTAATTTCTCCGTACATTCGTTTGGTGAAAAGTTTGGTAATCATTGCTTTTTTGTGGTTGGGGTTAACTGTTGTGGCACAACAAGACACCTTGCACCCTGCCCGCAAATGGATTGTGGGTGGAACCAACGCAGCTTTGTGGGGCGGAAGTACCGTTTTGCTGAACGAAATTTGGTACAAAGATTATCCGCGATCTTCTTTTCACACGTTCAATGACGCCGGCAATTGGCGCTACATGGACAAATTGGGACACGGTTATACCGCTTACCAATTGGCCAACGTGGAGTATGCCGCATGGCGCTGGGCAGGAATGAAACCCAAAACAGCAACGTGGCTTGCAGGTGGGATCGGTTGGGGATACTTGATGACTGTTGAAGTATTGGACGGCTTTAGCGCAGAATGGGGATTCTCTTTGGCCGACGTCACTGCCAACACCGTAGGATCTAGTTTGTTTATCTCGCAACAATTGGCATGGGACGAACAACGTTTTCAATTAAAATTCGGCTACAAACATTCGCCTTACGCAGCTTTGCGCCCAAGTGTTTTAGGTTCCAATTCGTCTGAACGCCTGCTGAAAGATTATAACGCCCAAAGTTATTGGCTTGCTGTTTCACCCGGATTGTTTTTCAAGGAAACGCATTTCCCAAAATGGATACAAATAGCTGTGGGGTATAGCGCAGACAAAATGCTGAAAGGCGATGCGAATAATTACACGATAAACGGATTCACCTACCATGCACAATCCGAATATGCCATTTCACTTGACATCGACTGGGCGCAATTGCCCATCAAACGCCCGTGGCTGAAGAAATTGGTAAAACCGCTCAATTCGTTAAAGATTCCATTTCCGGCTGTTTTCTGGCGCGGAGGAGTGTGTTATGTGGGGATGATGTGACTCTTTTTTCAGGGAAAAATCCGCCAAAATCATCACACGTAATATTGCAAAATGACGTGTCAAATAAACCCACGTCATTTTGCAATATTACGTGCCTTTTTTCAACCTGAAATTTCGATTCTACAATAACTTAATATTCCGCATCCCTCCATCCACTGCAATCACCTGTCCGGTAATCCAACTGGATTGTTTGGTCAGTAAAAAACAGATAGCCGAAGCTACTTCTTCCGGTGAACCGACTTTCTTTAGCGGATTGCGTTTCATGGCGCTCTCTATTTTTTCTGGAGAATTGGTCAGTTTCTCGCTCAGGTTAGTTTGTGTCAACGAAGGCGCAACTGCATTAAACCGGATAAAAGGTGCGTATTCAGCTGCCAACGCAATGGTCAATCCTTCTAGAGCGGCTTTCGCCATACTAACCGAGGCATGAAACGGCATTCCAACGCGAGCTGCAACACTGGAAATAAAGACGACAGCGGCATTCTCGCTTTGTTTCAGGTTCGGTAAATATTGTTGCACAACTGAAACAGCACCAAACGCATTTATTTCATAGTCATGCACAAATTCTTCGTGTTTGAGCCGGTGAAACGGTTTTAAGTTGATGGTTCCCGGAAAGTAGACCAGCCCATCAATCGACGATTCTAAAGTAGGAAGGTGTTCTTGGCGATAACTTTCAACCGTAAAATGCTCCGATAAGTCGGTTACCAGTTCGCTTCGACTTAAGGTAGTAATTGTATGTCCTTGTTCTTTGAGTAGACCTGCCGTTGCTTGAGCAATTCCGCCGGAAGCTCCGACCAATAAGTAATGTGCCATCTTGATTGTGTTGGAATAATAAATTAGTATAAATCGATGCGATGTGGTTCTATATTGGGTTTGGCATAAGCAAGTCGCATAAGTTGTTCTGTAGCGTGGTACGAATCAATTCCTGAGCACGTAAGCGTTCCTGCCAACTCCAGATCAATGAATCCGTCAATACCCAAACAATGTTCCGGTAAGATGACATGTTGCACTTCACCAATCACCAAAATGGTGTTGTTTGCTGCAATTCGTTGTGTTTCGACTAGTTTCAAACCAATAGAAATGACCGATTCTTCTACCAAAGGCGCAAAAAAACCATCCAGATAAGTTGGTGTAAGACCTACGGCGTCAAATTCGGATACTTCACGTGGGTAACGTGCTGAAGTTTGATGTGCTTTCATGGTCATTGAACGCGTGAGGTGATTGAGCGTGTATTCACCGGTTTCAAGAATGTTTTCAAATGTATGCCGGTCTACTGAATCGGGGCGTGTAAACATGCCAATCAGCGGCGGATGCGACCCCAAGTGAACAATAGAACTGAAAATAGCGAGGTTGGTATTTCCGGATTTGCTTCGCGTTCCTACCAAACAAGCGCTTTTAAAACCCGTAAGGGAATTCACGAAATTGGTGCGTTGGAGTTTCTCCATTTCCAAAAGATCGGTTAAACCGTAGGTGATTAGTTGAATGTTTCGAGCCATAATTTTCTGTACGTTGCGTTTTTATCGTATTGTAATGTTTGTTTTTCAATGTCGAAAGCACGACCTCCTCGAGGATCATTCCCAACTCCAGCGATGTATGCCCAGTTTCCCCAGTTGGAAGAAACATCGTAGTCTATGAGTTGTTCTTCAAAATAAGCCGCCCCCAAACGCCAATCGAGTTGAAGTTCGTAGCAGAAATAACTGGCTGCTAACTGTCGTCCGCGATTGCTCATAAAACCCGTAGCATTCAATTCCTTCATGTTTGCATTGATGAAATCATTTTCGGTTTCTCCGTTCTTCCACTTTTCGAGCAATTGTTCATCATGGATAACCGAATTCGGATAAACCGCCTTGATTCCTTTCAAGTAAAAGAAACGTTCGTTGTGTTTTTTGAACAGAAAACGGAAAAAATCGCGCCAGATTAATTCAAAAATGAGCCAATAGGTCGAATCGTTTGCCCCATGTTCTTGTTCGAATCGTTTGACCTCATGGTAAATCGTTTTGGGCGAAAGACAACCTTGTGCCAGCCAAGCGGAAAACTTGGAGGAATAATCGGCTCCAATCAGTTCATTTCGGGTTTGTTTATACGAAGTGATCGATTTGCTTATAAAGAGATAATCGTTTAAGCGTTTTAACGCAGCTGTTTCTCCTCCTTCAAACAACAAAACAGCACGATCATCATGCGCTATTTCAGGTAATTCCCACTCGACTTTTGGAATTGTAGGCGACTTCACCTGATCTGGTTCAGCCATCAATTCACGCACAAAACTGTCTTTTTCAACCTTGGTGCGGAAAGCCGTAAATACTTCCGGAATTTGTTTGATCGAAAACGGCAAGTCATCGGCGCGAAACAGCGTACTTGTGCTGTAAACTTCCAACTCACATCCTTCTTTCCAAAGCGCTTTTTCTACTTCTGTGATTGTCTGCTTTTCCTCAAAAGCAACTTCGCGTTTGGCAAACACTTTATGCACATGGTAGGCATGCGCCAATTTTGGAAGTTCAACCGCAGGATCACCTTTCAGCAACATCAATCCGGAACCTTTACTTCGTAAACGCTTATCAAGATCAATCAATGATTCAACCAAAAAACGCTTGCGAAACGCTCCGGTTTTCTGTGTTCCGTATGACGTTTCACTGAAAAGACGCTCATCCCAAACGTATACCGGAATTACCTGGTCAGCTGACGCAATTGCTTGTAAAAACGTTTCGTTGTCCGTTAAGCGGAGATCTGTTTTGAACCATACTATTGCCGTTCTCATAGCTTCAATCTTGTTTCCAACTGCTTATCTTTTGCTCCTGCGAGAAAACGATGTTGTTGTTCTTTTTAAACAGTTCGACGCAAGAATAGTTCGCGGAAAAAAATTCTGGCAGAAAGATTCTTTAGGGTGACTTTTCGTTACGTTCGAATGAAAGATTGGGTTTTGGGAAAGAGGTAAGCGCGTAGTTGTATGCTCTTCGGAAATCGGGATCATCAACCGAAAAAACCGTTCGTAATAGTGCGAAATCACGAGCGTTTATTCAACCTGAAGATGGCAGAAAACACTACTATTCCAACAAGTTCCGTAGCTTTGAATCAACAACTGCATCATGGAACGAAACTCTTTTCAATTCGACAGCCCAAACGGGTCTATCAACGGCATCTACCGCAATGCGAGAACCGGCTCACCATTGGTGGTGATTGCTAACGGTCACAACGGCTTTTACAACTACGGCATGTTTCCATACATCCAACAAACATTGGTGGAAAACGGCATTTCATCAGTGGCGTTTAATTATACGCATTCGGGAATTGTGGGCGAAAACGATTTTTTTGAAGATCTGGAGAAATACGGGAAGAACTGTCGCCGATTGGAAAAAGAAGACCTATTATTCGTACTTCAACAAGTGAAGACTTCATTTCCCAATCACTCAAGCGTGACCATTCTGGCTCATAGCATGGGAGGCATTGCAACAGTATTCGCCGCGAAAGAAGCTGCCGAAAATGGAATCAAACTCGATGGTGCGATTTTGTTGAATTGCCTTAGTACTCTTGATGTTCGCTCAGAAGAAGTGATGGAAAAGTGGAAGCGTGATCGGGTTTGGCTCATTCGCAACAATAGAACCTTACAGGATTTGCCACAAGGTGAAGAGTACCTAGAAGAAACCATTGCCAGTCGAGGTGCAGGAAGCTGGAACCCGGAACCGGTTGTACGTTCCTTGCAGATTCCTTTATTGATTGCTCATGCCGACACCGACGAATCCGTTCCCATGTGGCATGGTGAAAAACTGGTAGAATGGAGCATGGGGAATCATCCAAAAACACACTTCCACCTTATAAAAAACGGTTCGCACACACTGAATACCAAACACCCGTTTGAAGGTCCCAACCCGATATTGGACGGTTTTCTGCAAACTGCCATTGGATGGATTCGCACTTCCTAAGCCGATAGACGGGCACTTTCAACAAGTGTTTTGTTTATAAGTATCCGGTTTTCTTGGCGAAAACGCCTCATTTCTCACCAATTTTGAGGATATAAATTCAACGAATCATGCAAAAAATCGTCGCCATCGGAACGCTCATCGTAGCACTTTCAGCCTGTGTTCCCGCTAAAAAATACAATGAGTTAGTAGAGCGTGAGCGTATTTGCAGTCAGGAGTTGGAAGGTTATAAATCGAGCGCATTGAGCAATGAAGGCAAGGCCAAAGAACTGGAAACGCGCTACGAACAAATCAAGAAAGAAGTTACCCAACTGCGAAAAGACACGCTTCAGATGGGAACCGATTACCGTTTTTTGCAAGCGCAATACGATTTGGTAGTTGCCGACAACGAAGCCAACGAGCGTAAAATTGATCAATTGCGTTTGTCAGGAGCCAAAGAAACCGCCGGTTATCAAGCCGATTTGGAAGCAAAAAATCTGGAATTGCAACGCAAGGAAGATGCGCTTAAATCATTGGAAACCGAATTGGGCGCCAAACAACGTTTGCTCGAAGAACGTGAAATGCGCGTAAACGAGTTGGAGGAAGCCATGCAACGCAAAGACGACGCCATCAAACAATTGAAAACGAAGGTTTCAAACGCTCTGAAAGGATTCGAAAACAAAGGATTGACAGTTGTTGAGAAAAACGGCAAAATCTACGTGAGTTTGGAAGCCAAATTGTTGTTTGCTTCAGGAAGTACCGTGGTGGAAACCGAAGGAAAACGCGCTTTGGTTGATTTGGCGAAAGTGTTGGAAAACGAAAAAGACATGGAAATTGTGGTGGAAGGTCACACCGATACGGATAAACTTTCCAGTACTTCTCATCCGAAAAGCAATTGGGAATTGAGTGTTTTGCGCGCAACTTCGGTGGTAGAAATCATGACAGCCAATAGCAAAATGAATCCGGCGCAATTGATGGCGGCAGGACGTAGCGAGTTTCATCCGGTTGATCCGAAAGACAAAGCAAAAAACCGTCGTATTGAGATCATCATTTCGCCAAATCTGAACGAATTGTTTGAGTTGATCGGGCAATAATCAAACGTCACCTAAATTCCATCAACCGTGATTTTTCCCTTCTTCGGTCTGTATTTTTTTATCACAATCCTGGTAGTTGCAGGTTTAGTGATCTTGATTGTTTGGCTGGCAGGAGGCACTACTAACACTAAGACTTATCAATCTCCAGCCGGCACTGCTCCCAACCCATCTTCGAATGATCGATTCAGGTTGATGGACGAGGTAAAACTCAAACGGCATTTATTGGTTTCATGGAGCAATTACACATCGGCCGATTTGCGTTCGTGGGGAAGTTATTCCTACTCTCGCTCAATGGGAGGAAATAGTGTTGCAGGGAAAATATTTGCCAAAGACGGAAGTCCGGTTGTTATTTTCAAACGCACCGAACGCGGTTTTCACCCGAATGGAAATATCGCCGTGTGTTCTACCGCTTTTGAGTACTTTTTTGTGTATTCAACCGCCAAAATTTCGATTTATTACAAACGCGAACCCTTGGGCGAATTACTTTCGAGCGGGAAAATTCTTTCACCTGAAGGTCGAGAAATCGGTTCGTGCAAACATCCCGTCAGCTCAGGATTGGCATCCACTAATTTTGTAGACTTCCACACGGGTGACAAACGCTACACCCTTGATTTATATGGAAGGACACTTGCAACGTATTATGTGTGTCCGAAATTGATGAACATGCGCGAAAGTGGCGTGCGTTTAAATCAGCACAATGATACGCGCGTATTCGATTTGCATTACGGAGCTACCGTTGAAGAAGAAAAATGGCTCATCGCTCTTTCACTACTTGGAATAGTATTGCACGGGTATTGGTTTTCTGAATAATAAAAAAGGGAACTAGGAAATAGGAAACTGGGGAACTAGGAAGGTTCACCCTAGCTCCCTAGCTCCCTCATTCCTGATTAACAAGTTCCCAATAAAATATAAAAATGGTTAAATTTGCCTACTGAAATACCCCTAATAGTTACTTTTCCATCCTCAATCAAAACAACAATGCCGCGCAAAACATTCTATCTGTTTTTCTCGATTTTCGCATTTTCATTTTTATCGCTCGGACAGACTGATAGTGTGCACATTCGCTTCTACCGCTTCAATATGTCGGTCAACAGAACTCATTTTTTGAATGAATTGACCAACTATGGCGGACAATACGGTTTTGATGCCGGAGTTGATTTTTTGCTCAAAGATCCGCACATTGGAACAGGATTAAAACACCTTATCACATCGTTCGGTTTTGAATACAACAACATCAATTGGTCCAGAACAAATGTTCCAACCGTAAACAGCAATGACCTGCTCAAAAACGTTCATTATCAATTGCAACTGTTGGGAGTTGGTTTTAGCGGTGATTATTTTTTGGGGAAAAGACACAACTCGTTGGTCGGAATCACCACCAATTTATTGGCTCGTTTGTCTTCCCGAAAAAACGGAACGTTGGTTACAAGTATCGATGACCAGGAAACAGAAGGGCCTTACAGCTCGAGTTTCGAATTCCATGCCTTGACCTTTAGCGCCACTTTTCATGCAGGACAGCGTTTTCAATTGAGAAAACATGCACTTTATACAGGAGTTGAATACTCGTTGTTTGGTGTGGCTTATGAAAATGTGAATCAACGTTTACATCCCGAAAATGTGCGTTTGCGATTTTCGTTTTATTGGTAAAAACCGAATCGCTAAGAATCGTTAAAAACAGCTAGTTTACCTAGGTAAAATCAACGATTCTGATTAACTTTCACTATGAAAAATACACTTGTTATCGGTGCTAGTACCAACCCCGAACGTTACGCCCATAGAGCTGTTACACAACTCCGCGCAAAGAATCATTCCGTGATTGCCTTCGGCTTAAAATCGGGAATTGTGACTGATGTAACCATCGAAACAGAATGGAATCCTACATGGCAGGTTGATACAGTTACACTCTATCTGAATCCCCAACGACAAGAAGCTTTTTACGACCAAATTGTAGCACTTCACCCTCGACGTGTGATCTTTAATCCGGGAACGGAAAACCCTGTTTTTGAGGCCTTACTAACTAAAGCCGGAATTGAAACGGAAGAAGCGTGTACGTTGGTGTTATTGAGTTTGGGTAAGTATTGAAAAAGAAAGCGAGATGACAACTGAAGATGCTGTACTATTGTTTCGATTTATTTGTCGCCCCGGAATGTACATCACTACTCAGGATAAAGAGAATACCACTAGCTTTATTACCGGTTACGAAATGGGTTCACCTACGTGCGATTTCACCGATTTGCTTGAATCATTTATAACCAATGCATTCGATACACAAGAAAATAATTCACGTTGGGTTGGTCATATAATGCAATTATCCGATCGGAATTCCGCTAAATGGATGAACACTTTTCGTAAAACATCTCTTGATTTTCTTATAAATCTTAAACCTGAAGAATTAGCAGTCGAAATAACCCATGTTCTTAAAACTCGAATAAACAGCTTAATCGACCGCATTCACCCGGATGGCGATCCTTGGTTCAATAATGCATGGTTAGATGACTGGGCTTCTTTAAGTTGTACAAAAAGTGATTGGTTCAAACAACTCTGGTCAGATGCTGAATTCGAAATCATTTGCCACTTGGATGAAATAGTACAAAACTCAACCGTTTTCTCCAAAGGTGATTCTAAAAAACCATCACAAGAAGTAGTCGCCTTAAAAGAAGCATTTGATCAGTTAAAAAACCGTACTTGATAGGCAGACATTCAGCCTTGGAAAGATTTATGTAAATTCATCGGTTGAATCAATACTATAATAACGATCTATCATGGGAATTTTCGACTTTTTTAAAAAGAAACGCGATGCTGAATCTACTATGCCGAAAAATCAGCGGGGAATGGATGAAGCCACCTTCAATTCGAAACAATTCAGAACAGAAATACTTGCCTTTGCACTCTGGAAGTACAACGAGCATAACGAAAATTATGACAAAGTCAAAGTAGAATTACGTGGTCTTCAAAACATGAATGAACAGCAAATTGAAAGTGTTGTTGACGCATTACAACGATGGAATAACCTTAAAAATGTCCAAGAAGTAAAAGCCGGTCAGATTTGGAAATATAAAACGCGCGCCAATGAAGAGCTGTCAAGAGTAACCGTATTCAAAGTAGACAGCGTTGGTGATATGGATATTGTTCACATTTCAATAGACAATCTTGCCATCAAAAACCCCAAAGTCGATACGGGACTATCGGAAAAGATCGGTCACACACCGCTTTCGAAAGAGGCGTTTTTAAGCAGTGTCATTGAATTAGTTAGTGAAAACACCAATCAAGAAATAGAAGAAGGATACTATCATTGGAAACAAGAATTCGACAATGGAAAAGCCGGTTTTTTTGAAGTTGAAATCAGCGAAGTGGTTGCGTTTATTGAGCAAAGCATGAATAATTAATACGATGAAGAAGTGTTTATTGATCTTGCCTATTCTTCTTTCTTTTTTTGGAACTGCTCAAAAACTCAATTCTAATGAGGATAAAATAGAAAAGGCAAAAACAGAATTGGAAAATGATATTGATGCTTTTCAACAATGTATTTTAAACAAAGATTTGGATAGCTGCATTGAAACGTTGATTTCAAAAGCAGATAATCCTTACAAAAAGTACTTGATTGGCGGAGTGCTTTTCGAAATTGACGCTGATAAATCATTTGAGCTCCACCAACAAGCTTATCTGGCTGAGCCGAATGAACTTAATTTCAATTTGGAATACGCATTAGAACTTCATCGTAAAGGTCAATACAAAGAGGCCGCTGAATTGTACAAGAAATATGAAAAAGAAGCTCCGGATGATTTTAGGGCCAACGTTTGGCTCGCTGATTGTTTCATTAATTTAGGTGACATTCAACAATCGATCAAGTATTGGGCAAAGACGAACCATTCAAGAAATCATACCGCCATTGATCAATCTATACATATCATCTACGGCAGGTCGTATCAAGTGAGATTGCGTAATACCTACAGAACTGAAATTAACAATGGTCATTTCGAACACATAAACCAACTTATTTTCATGGACATGAACTGGCAGTTGGATTGGTGGAATACCAACGTTCAGAAATACTTTCTTGAGAAAGACTTGCAATTGTTAGATCAGCGAATGAAACCAACCGATCATCAATACATCCTATTAAACACGTACACCCAAATCAAAAATCTACCTCAATCTTACACGTCTGAAGATAGTATCCGTGCATTATTGACTAAAAACAAGATGATTCTCAATAATCAACCGTTACCTTCAAGTGGTTTGATTACTTCTGATTTGCTACGAATTTGTTTTCAGTATAACTTTTTTTCGGAATACGATTTTTACAGCAATCGCGGTGAGGAACTACTAAAGCAAGCTCAACAAACAAAAGATATTGAGTTATTGAACAGCTATGCATATCTCCAATCCAAAGTAACTAAAAAAGTTGACTCAGCTATTGATCGTCAAGGCTGGATTGATTTTAAAGACGAACGATTCGCGAAGAGTTATTTTACTGGAAAAGTCAATACATTAACGATCGATGACAAAGAGCTTAATCAGGCACTACTTGACTTTCCCTTTTCTTCGAGCATTTATTGGTTTAAAGCGAATGCAGCAAGAAATAAAAATCTTGCTCTAACACCATTCTTAGTCGAATTGATTAAAAAGGAATTCAGAACATTAGGATCAGACCCATCCCACTATTCCTATCGATTACATTCATACTTTCAATTCCTCGCGGAAGAACAATCCAAACAATGAAAATCCCCTTCTCTCTTTACTCTGATCAATGGCCTGATGATTTTCAGGATCGTGCGGAAACCATTCGGTTAGCATTGGGCGATTTACCCGTTTCGATTGATCACATCGGGAGTACTTCCGTAGTGGGACTCGGCGCTAAACCCATTGTCGACATCTTGATTGGAGCAGAGAAGGAAACGGAACTGGATCTTCTTATTCAACCGATGATTGGGTGCGGATATACTTATTTCAAGAAGTACGAACAGGAAATGCCTTACAGACGGTTGTTTGTGCTATTAAAACCGCTAACCGGACTTCAGGCGCCCGAGATGATTGATGTGAACGAAGATTACAACAGCGGTGAGTTATTTACGCCTATCGTGAATGTGCATGCTATTGTGAAACACACGCATCATTGGACACGCCACATTGCTTTCCGCGATTTCTTGCGCACACATCCCGAGGTTACTGAACGCTACTACCGGTTGAAACTGGAGTTATCGCAACAAGAATTTGCGCATCACTTGGAATACAACCGCGCGAAAAACGACTTTGTGAAAGCCGTGGAGCACGAAGCGTTGGAATGGTATCAGAAAACACTAAAGTGAACCCCAAGAACACGCTTTTAGATCTTACTTTTTAAAGTGATCTTTTACAAAAGCAACTCTTTCATTATTCGTCATTTTATCGGCAGCTTTAACATCAATTTTAATGTCCTTAAAATGTGAATCTTTCTCTACGAAATTATAAAGTTCCGTTTTCGCTTGTGTCGGGCCGAATAAAAGCACATGGTCGTAGTGCAACATAGCATCAGCTATTTCCTTGTAATAGGCTTCATGCATCTGTTGTTCCTTATTGTGCATGTGGCTCTCACCTTTTCTCAGCGCTTCTTCTTTTGTGTTAAACGTGAATTCAGAGGTAAACGAATGCTTCTTTTCCGGCGCATTCAAATCGATCAGTTGTGCATCCGAATGATCCATCCAAATACCTGCATGTTTAATTGTTTCCATGTTTTCTCTAGTTAGTTGAACGAATGAGGTTGTCTTCTTTGAACATAAATAATGTCATTAATCAGCGGCAGAACCATCCTCACTCCTTTTCTTCATCCAAGTCATTGTGACCATCGCCACCCAAACTATAGTAGTTGTTTTCTTCATCTTCACTACCTACACTTTCTTGCTCATCATCTAATTCAGATCCCGGAACATCGAGATCATCGCCCGACATATCCTCTTTAAACGATTTTTCGTTCGGCGCCTTTTTTTTTTCGTTAGATGATTTGCGTTTCGCGATGTCTTCCGGATTCAGATCCTTTTCTTCTTTTTCTTGACTATAAATATCTTCTGAAGATGGGTAATTCGGATAATCAGGAAATTTATCGCTTTTGTTGTTGATCGTTGCTTGTGCCACTTTATGCGTTTCAGAATATTCGCTCACGATGTTTACTAACGACTGATAATACTCATCCAACATCTTCAGCCGCGCATCCGATTTGCTTTTTGCCGCGTTGTTTACAGGCATCTCGCCGATATACTTGGATAATTCCGGAAAATCAAGTGTTATTTTCAGGGTCAAATCGATGATATCCTGATTCAATTCTTTTTCTGTTTTCATACTCGTAATTATCAGAAATTAAGCGTTCCGGTTCGTTTGTGTTTTCCCCGAAAAATCGATGCCTTTTGCCTTGATCTGCAACTAGCAATTCACATTAGCTCTCCTTACAAAGTTTCATTTAATCACTGCTTAAAGTCTTGCACATTTTTTGGAAACTCTTACACCTTTCACAGATTGTGCGACTAAAAAAGGTGATGGTTTCAATTAAGCACAAAAAAAATGGTCCGCAAAACACGAACCATTGAGCAATAAAAACCAAAACACTTTTCGTTATTTCGCTTTTAAAATTCCTTCATCAATCAGCACCTGAAACGAATCTTCCATTGTTTCTTTTAATGGTCTGAAAGACATGCCTAATTCCTTTTTTATTTTAGAATTGTCTGCTCTCCAAGGAATATTTACGTTGTTTCGAATGAATTTTCGGGTAAACAATTTGTTTGCCATTGGTCCTACAATCATCAACAACCATTTGGGTAATGTTCTTTTTGGTAGCGGAAATTTGTCTCCGTATTTGGGTAACAAAACCTTTCCCATTTCCAAGAAATCCGTTTCGTGAGCGCTGGTGATGTACCTTCCATGTGCATTGGGCGTAAATCCTGCTCTAAAATGTGCTTCTGCAACATCTCGAACGTCAACCACACCAAGTCCAAGCCGTGGCGCGCCCATTTTCATAGCTCCGCCTCCCAACATTTTAAGGATATTGATCGATTCGGAAGTAGTTGCATTGGCATTTAGCGATGGTCCTAACACCAAACACATGTTAATGGTTACCAAATCCCAATTACTTTGACTTTTTTCAATTTCCCAAGCTTTTCTTTCTGCCAATGTCTTTGAATAGGAATACGGTTGATTTTCAAGCGAAGCTGTTGTATTCCAAACTTCTTCTGTTAATCTTCCACCCGGAGCATTTACCGTATCAATAGCATCGGTATAGATTGCAGCACAACTGCTTGTTACCACCACACGTTTCACCGAAGAAACCTCCTTAGCGGTATTCAATACATTTTCTGTTCCGATCACAGCAGGCTCAATCAATTCTTTCTGTGGATCTTTCACATCAGTGGTAAATGGCGATGCTGTATGATAAACCAGTTCACAACCTTCCATTCCTTCTTTGTAGGAACCGATACTTAGTAAATCTGCCTTAAACAGCTTCAGTGTACCGGTTGAGTTGGCAGCAGCTTCTTTTAAATGCTTGATTTTTCGCTCGTCATCCGGATTTCTTACTGCGGCATGAACCGTTAATCCTTCGTCTAACAACCGTTTTACCAACCAGCTCGCAACGTATCCGTTGGCTCCGGTCACAAATACCGGTTTCGTTTTATCAATTTGTGTCATTGTTTTTATTTTGATTAGTTACACTACAAATGTCCTTCTATTAGACAACATCGATTAACACAAAATGCAGGAAGGCATGCACGAAATGCGGAATCAGTTCTGATTGCGGTATTCAACCGGTGTTTTACCTGTTTTCGTTTTAAACAAACGGGTGAAATAGTGTGGATAATTGAAGCCCAGTTCGTAAGCTATTTCGCTAATTGATTGTTCTGAGCCCATAAGCAGGTCTTTCGCTTTTTCAATACTAAAATCATTGATATGATCTTTGGGCGTTCTACCTGTTTCTTTCTTAATCAGATCACTGAAATAGTGTTGAGATAAATGAGCTTGATTTGCAAAATAGTGGATGGTTGGCAAACCCGATTCAAGTTGTTGTTTTGTAGCAAAATAGTTCTTCAAATCCTTTTCAAATTGAGACACCGTGTCTTTACTCTGACTGATTCGGGTATTGAATTGCCGTTCATAAAACCGCAAACTGTAATTGAGCAATAATTCGAGATTGGAAACGATGACCCGCTGACTGTGATTGTCAATTCGCTGTTCATATTCATCTTGAATCTTTTTTATGCAATCATCCACCGTTTTTTCTTCATCTTCAGATAAGTGCAATGCCTCAAACACATCATAGTTAAAGAATGTATAATCATCCATTTGATTCCCCAGATTGGTATTTCTGATCAAATCAGGATGAAAGAAGAGCATCCAGCCTTTTATATCGCCTTTATCAATGGTTTTTGTAGGAGTATAAACCTGGTTAGGTGCAGAAAACACCATTATACCTTCGTCAAAATCAAATGAATTTCGACCATATCCGGCGCCACAACTTTTGTCTTTCTGAGAAATCATGTAAAAGTCATAGATCACTTTTAAGTCTACCTCATTTTGGGTTATCTGAATTTTGGACGTATCAATTAATGAAATTAACGGATGCTTCGGCTTGGGTAAACCTATTATTTCGTGCAGCTGACTAATTGATTTTATTCGTAGTATTTCTCCTGACATCGCTCGTTCATTTGTGCTACAAAGGTCACCTGTTTTATTGGTTTAAGATAACACAAAATGCAGATAGCTTAACACAAGACGAGTTTGGATTGTTATTCTCTGAAATAACGTAAGTGCGCTATCACTGAACAAAGGCTTATGAAACGACCAAAAACAAAAAAGCATCCTGCGTGTGCAGAATGCTTTTCCTAAATTATCATTGACTGATCTTACAAAATCAACATAGCGTCGCCGTAAGAATAGAATTTGTATTTCTCTTTGATCGCTGTTTCGTAAGCTTCCATCATCAAATCGTGACCTACGAATGCTGAAATCATCATCAACAAGGTAGAAAGCGGTGTGTGGAAGTTGGTGATCATACAATCAGCAATACTGAATTCGTATGGAGGGAAGATGAATTTATTGGTCCATCCGTCGTAAGGCTTCAACATACCGTCTGTAGAAACCGAAGTTTCAATGGCACGCATAGAAGTTGTTCCAACCGCACAAATACGTTTTTTATTGCGTTTTCCTTCGTTTACGATATCAGCGCATTTTTTGTCGATGATCACTTGCTCGGAATCCATTTTGTGTTTGGTCAAATCTTCTACTTCAACCGGTCTGAATGTTCCCAAACCTACGTGCAAGGTTACTTCGGCAAAATTCACACCTTTCAACTCCAAGCGTTTCAACAACTCGCGCGAGAAGTGCAAACCTGCTGTAGGAGCTGCAACAGCACCTTCTTCTTTGGCGTAAATGGTTTGGTAACGATCTTCGTCTGATTCTTCTACTTCGCGTTTGATGTATTTCGGAAGCGGCGTTTCACCCAATTCGGTGATTTTCGCTTTGAATTCTTCGTACGGACCGTCGAATAAGAAACGTAGAGTACGTCCGCGAGAAGTGGTATTATCAATTACCTCGGCAACCAATGAATCGTCTTCACCGAAATACAATTTATTTCCAATTCTGATCTTACGAGCTGGATCAACCAATACGTCCCACAATAAACTTTCGCGGTTCAACTCACGCAAAAGGAACACTTCGATCTTTGCCCCCGTTTTTTCCTTGTTTCCATACATACGCGCAGGAAAAACACGTGTATTGTTCATAATCATCACATCTCCGTCAGAGAAATAATTGATGATGTCTTTAAACAAACGGTGTTCAATTTTTCCGGTTTCGCGGTGAATCACCATTAGTTTGGCTTCATCACGGTTTGGACTTGGATATTCAGCAATTAGTTCGTCAGGTAGATCGAAACTAAATTCGGACAGCTTCATTTTGTTCATGCAACAACAGTTTTAATCCTTGAAAAGTTTCACTTCAAACGGAAATGAAAAAAGGAGCGCAAAAGTAAATAAAATCAGGGTTATTTGCATCATTTCGGAAGGGGATTTTTTGAAGTATTGTGATTTCGATGAAACGCATAGATTGTCACCTCCCATTTCATCACAAGCAGTGCTTGCTCTTCCCATCCTCAAGGAGGGAGGCGGATCTACTTCTCCCCTTGAGGGGAGATCGAGAGGGGTGGCAAATTGGAATTTGTCTTACAATTCCGCTTCTTCGATGAATGAGATCCAGTCTTCAACCGACTTGGATGCTTCGATGCGATTGGTGCCTGAAGCGGTTCTTCGCAAAGCGATCAAGGTGCCTCCGCTGTTGAGTTTGGCTCCGAAATCGTAGGCGATGGAACGAATATAGGTTCCTTTACTACAAGTGATTTCAAAATCGATTTCTGGAAAACGCGTTGTATCAATCTGAAAATCGATGATTTCAATTGTATTTGCTTGTAGAACGATCTCTTTTCCAGCACGCGCCAAATCATACGCACGTTTACCGTCGACTTGCTTGGCTGAGAAAATGGGTGGAACCTGTTGCTGCACTCCGATGAATGACGCGCGAACACTTTCCAGTAATTCGGGGGTAATGTGCTCGGTTGGAAAAGTTTCGTTGTATTCCGTTTCCAAATCGTAGGAAGGAGTTGTTTTTCCCAACAGAATGGTTCCCGTATAGGTTTTAGAATCGCCCATCAATCCTTCGATCAGTTTGGTGTGCTTTCCGATGCAGATTACCAGTAAACCGGTTGCAAGCGGATCGAGCGTTCCTGCGTGACCAACCTTGAGTTTTTTCACACCTAAACGCTTACGCAAATGCCAGCGTAGTTTATTCACTGCGTCGAAAGAAGTCCAATGAAGGGGTTTGTCTACCAGAATGGTGCTGCCTTGGGCAAATTCAGTAAGCATCTTAATCTACGATTGCTAGGTCAACATTGAGCAAAAGCAATACCAGTAACGTTACTCCAAGCACAATACGGTAATAGCCGAAAAGCTTGAAACCGTGTTTGGTCAGAATTCCGATGAACAATTTAATAGCTAAAATGGCAACGATAAAGGCGACTACATTTCCAAAAATCAATACCGGAACATTGTCGAAAATCACATCCGGAGATTCTTTGTAAACATCGTAAAGGCTTTTAACCGTAGCAGCAAACATGGTTGGAACCGCCAAGAAAAAGGAGAATTCTGCCGCTGCTTTGCGTGTTAATCCTTGGGTTAAACCACCAATAATGGTAGCCGCAGAGCGCGAAACGCCTGGAATCATTGCGATGCATTGGAAAATTCCGATCACAAAACCGCTAACGTAAGTAGGTTCTTTAGATCCATTGCGTTCGTTGCGTTGGAAAATTTTGTCGATGAACAACAAGATCACACCACCAATAATCAACGAAGTTGCCACTACCCACACGTTTTCCAACAAAGCGTCGATGTGTTTTTTAGCAAGGAGTCCCACAATTGCCGTTGGAATAAAGGCAATGAATAACTTGGCGTAAAACGTCCATGTTTTCAGGAACGAGCGGAAATAAATCACCACCACCGAAAGGATGGCACCAAACTGAATGGCTACGGTAAATAACTTGGTGAAATCATCATTCGCAATTCCCATCAAGGAAGAACCGATGATCATGTGTCCTGTAGATGAAACAGGCAAAAACTCCGTTAGCCCTTCAATGAGAGCAAGGATAAACGCTTCAAACCAACTCATGGAAAATTATTCTTCAGTCTTCGTTCCCGAAGGTTTTTTCATAATACCGTAGAAGATCACTGCATAACCGATTGTTACCAAAATAGGTGCAACGGTAATACGCATGTGCGAGAATAATTCAGCTCCATCGAATTTTTTCGGATCATCCGAACCACCACCGATCATGAGGATAAAACCAAGAATGTTAATCGCCAATCCGATAAGGATGAAACGCATATTGTCTTTTTTGACAGGGAAATCGAATTTATTCATACCGCTATTATGTGGGCTAAAATTAATACAAATCATCCAATTTCGTGCGCAAATATTTATTGAGCGCAAACCAGGTGGAAATAAGTGTAAGTGAGGAACCGATCACAAGAATGGCTCCGTATAGCATTCCGAGTTCTACTAAGGTCAATTCAATTTGCACCACATCCAATACATTATTGAGGGCGAAAAAGAGCGTCATTAGCAAAGCCATACCGATTGTTCCGGCAATAATTCCTTGAAAAACGGCATTGCGCAAAAACGGTTTGCGAATAAATCCGCCGGTTGCACCTACCAATTGCATGGTTTTGATGGTGAATCGCTTAGAGTATAATGCCAGGCGAATCGTATTGTTGATCATCGCAATTGCAACAATGATTAATAAACCGGCAACTGCCAAAAAGAGGAAGGCAAATTGTTTGAATCCAAGGTTCACTTCTTCCAAACTTGCAGCGTCGTAGCTTACTTCATCAATCATTTCCGGATACGCTTTCAGCAATTTATCTTTTAACTGAAGCATACCGCTTTTGTTGGCGAAATTTGCTTTCGGTCGAAACGTAATAGAAGGTGGCATCGGGCTTTCGCCTTCGTAAATCGCCAAGATCTCACGGGTATTTTCATCCGAACCGCTAAAAGACTCGATGGCTCTTTCGGGTGAAACATACGTTACTTCCGAAAATTCTTTCCACGATTTTAGCTCCTGTTCAACTTGTTTGATATCCGATTCATTCCAACTGGTCTTGAAAAACAAATCTACTTGCATGCTTTCCTTGGCCTGACGTTGCACGCTGTCTAAGCCCATAATACCGGCCAATACCAATCCAATCATGAACAATACCAGTGAAATTCCAATCACGGTAGACACATAGCTGGTGCGCAATCCTTTTTTACTCGCTTTTTCTTTTGAGCTCATTGACACGAAAGTACACATTTTTGTTATTTAGTAGTTAGTGATGAGTGGTTAGTTATTAGTGATCCGTTGTTAGTTATTCAACGCAGTATACTAACCACTAATAACCTATCATTAACCAATGATCAAAAACATTTAACACAAATTATTACCATGGTAACTAAATTGTTCCTACTTTTGGTCAAAATTAAACATACACATATGAAAAGAACGTATTTATTGTCAGCTGCTGTTGCATTAGTAGCATTTGGAATGACCGCTTGCGGTGGATCAACGGAAGAAGCTACGGAAGAAGCAGGTCCCACAACTTACACATTGGATGCTGACGCAACTACATTGGGTTGGAAAGGTGATTACGAGGCCGATGGTCACTCACACACCGGTACCGTTAAAATTTCTGAAGGAACTGTAGTTTACAACGGTGACAAATTCGAATCGGGAGATTTCTCGGTAGATATGTCAACAATCGCTGACTCTGATCTTCCTTCACCGGATAAAGACACGTTGAACAAACACCTTTCTGGTCCTTACTTCTTCAACGCTGAGCAATTCCCTGCAACAAAAGTGACGATCAAATCAGTTTCTGACAACGAAATCAAAGCTTCTATCAACGTACTTGGAAAAGACATGGATGTAACTATTCCTGTTAAAATCAAGAAAACAGCTGATAAAATCACTGCAAAAGGTAAATTCTCTATCGATTTCGCTGACCTTAAAATGGGTGGTATGCAACCGATGGATCCTAAAATGCCAACTGCTTACGTAAAATCAACCATCAATTTCGATTTGAACTTGGTATTGAACGCAGAAGCTGCAGAATAAGAATTTAAATAGTAAAGAAAACGCCTCGTTTCCTCTGGAAGCGAGGCGTTTTTTGTTGTTAGCAATTCTGATAAAAGGCCACCTCCCTCAGCACCTGCGCTGACCGCATGTCGCCATAGCTTTAGCGGCGGCACAAGCTTCGGCGTAAGCGTCAATCCCTCTTCAAGGGTAATTTACCATTAAAGAGCACACCTCTCTTAGAATGTGACGTACTGCATATTTTCCACCATCCGCCTCAGGCGGAAATGACGTATTGTGTACAATTCTTTACGAATGTCAGCCAAGGCTGATCCCACGAATCAAAATGGAAACAAGTTTCCATTATTCGCTTTAAATTCATGCGTAATTTTCATTTCCGCCTCAGGCGGATGGGAGACTGTGATGTGCTTTTAAATAGGAAATCGCCCCTCAAGAAGGGAGGCGGATCCCACTTCTCCCCTTGAGGGGAGAGCGAGAGGGGTGGCACCACATATTGGAGCTAAAAATTCTAACATATTAAGCTATTTTATCACTATTCAACCTTAATACCAACGCTAAATCGATTAATTAATCCGTAATTTCGCGCAAAAATTAAGCGATGAAGGTTTTCAAATTCGGTGGCGCTTCCGTGAAAGACGCTCAAGCCGTTCGGAATGTATCCCACATTCTGTCTCTTTTCACCCAAGACAAATTAATTGTTGTGATCTCTGCCATGGGCAAGACTACCAATTCTATGGAGGAAATTGTAGATGCCTTGTGGAAGCGCGACGAAAAGAAATACCAAGAACTCGTAGAGGAGCGTTATCAATTTCACCTCAACATTGTAGGTGAATTATTTCCTGAACCTCATTTTGCCATTTACCAAGAACTTGAAACGGTATTCGACCGGTTAAAAAACCGATACAATCAGCCGCTTTCGGAAAATTTCAACTTCGAATACGACCAAATTGTTTCTATCGGTGAAGTCATTTCAACAATGATTGTTGAAGCATTCCTGAAAGAAGAAGGTCACTCAACCATGTGGATCGATTCGCGCAAATACATCCGAACCAATCATACTTACCGCGAAGGCGAAGTGGAATGGGGAAAAACGGAAACGATTATCAAAGATCAATTGTTACCGGAATTCAAACTGAAACGCATTGCCATCACGCAAGGTTTCGTAGGACATACTTCGGAAGGTTTCACTACTACACTTGGTCGTGAAGGTTCCGATTTCAGTGCCGCGATTTATGCTTATTGTGCCGACGCCGACAGTGTAACCATTTGGAAAGACGTGCCGGGAATGCTGAATGCCGATCCTAAATGGTTTGACAACACTGTGAAACTGGACAAAATCTCGTTTAAAGAAGCAATCGAATTGTCGTACTACGGAGCCACGGTGATTCACCCGAAAACCATCAAACCTTTGCAGAACAAAGGAATCGAATTGCATGTGAAATCGTTCATCGATCCGAATGCTCCCGGAACAACTATCCAGGCTTCGGGTAATTTTGATCATTTAGTACCGTCGTTTATCTTTAAAATGGATCAGGTATTGATGTCGTTTACCCCGAAAGATTTCTCGTTTATTGTGGAACAAAACCTGGGCGACATTTTTCAATCGCTGGCACAACAAGGAGTAAAAATCAACCTGATGCAAAACTCAGCGTTGAGTTTTTCGATCTTGTTTGATCGTTCCAAAATAGATCCGATGGAATTGGTGGACTTGTTTAAACACCAATACGAAGTGCGCTACAATGAGGGACTGGAACTGGTAACCATTCGTCATTACGACCAAGCCACTATTGATCGCGTGAACGTGAACAAGGATATTTTGGTAGAGCAGCGGACGAGACAGACGATCAGGATGGTGATGAAGGAT
>Ga0302296_1000909_pt1 | contig 22893 bp, 13 predicted proteins | sample III_Fen_N3_1_FD_194546 | JGI IMG/M metagenome (GOLD analysis project Ga0302296, IMG submission 194546) | Peat permafrost microbial communities from Stordalen Mire near Abisko, Sweden - III_Fen_N3_1 | ecosystem: Environmental > Terrestrial > Soil > Wetlands > Permafrost | place: Sweden: Abisko...
ATCCTGACTCTGCTATTTTTTATTATCAACGAATTATCAATCTATATCATAAGGAACGTATGCCCTATAATGAGTTTGATGCAAATTTAAAACTTTCGGAACTTATTTCCTTTAGGAAGTGCGACGCCGTAAAAGCAATCTCCTATTATAATAGAGCCTTTGAAATTATGATTCAGCATGAAGCATTTGAGAATAGCAATCCTTATTTTTACATTGATATGGGAAATATGTTTTATACTAACAAACTATTTCCACAGGCAAAAAAAAGTTACATGAGGGCTATTTATATAGCTCATGAGCTTAAAAATAATTTTGCTGTTACGGTGGGGCTAAACAATGTAGGAATTTTGTTTAGAACAACGGGAAAATATGATTCGGCCAGTATATACTTTCACAAAGCACTCCTGATCAGAAAGAAAATAATACCTCTGTATGAGGCTCAAAATTATTATTATTTAGCAAAACTATTTGCATTTAGGAAAGTGCCTGATAGTGTCCTGCTATATAGAAATCTTGGGTTGGAAGCAATAAAACGACAAGCTTCTACATCAATAGACACCGCGATTATAACAACTTCTGCTTCAAAAGCACTAACTCAAGATATGTATGTGTATGACGCTAATATTTTGGCTATTTACTATAATGATATAAAAATTTACTCATTGTCAATTTATTATTATAAACTAGCTCTGCAGCGTAGCAAAGAATTAATGGATGATATAACTTCAATTTCTTACTTGTTTGAGATTGCTAAGTTATATGTTACAATTCAAGATGATAAGAATGCTCTTGAGTATGCTGAAAGTACATATCACACAGCCCTGAGATTTAACAACCAGGAATATGTAGTGAAATCAACCAATTTATTAAGCCAACTTTATAATAATAACAATAATAGTTGGAAAGCAAATTATTATTTAAGGCAAAATCTGAACTTTGTTGATAGCTTGGATATCAGTTCGGTTTCTCTTCAAAGGGAAACTGATAAAATATTGTTGATTACTACACAGGCAGAAGAATCGTTAAGAACTCGGTTGTATAATGAGAAAAATGGCAGTAAATTGGCTAAATTCAAATTCTTTTCAATACTAATTATATCCTTATTGCTTCTATCCATTTGTTTGGTAACATTTTACATCTACAGAAAACGAAAGAATCGTAAAATTAAAGATCAAGAACAAGTAGATATGAGTTTTGCAAATATTGAAAAAGAAAGAAAGAATGGTTCAGAGCACACTTCGGTTATAAATATGTTAGATAAACAACTTGCAATGCTATTTGATCAAGAGAAGATATATACTAAAAAGAATCTTACGTTATCAGATGTGGCTAAAATACTTGAAACTAACACTACATACCTGTCTCAGTATATTAACAATAATCTCAATACAAATTTCAACGATTATGTAAATTCTTATAGGGTAAAAGCTGCATGCAATATATTCAAAAATAATTCTTCTTTAAAATACTCCATTGATCAAGTGTCAGATATGGTTGGCTTTGGTTCCCGAACTACATTTTATAATGCTTTTAAAAAGATGACAGGTGTTACTCCAGCATTTTTTCAAAAAAGTGTTATGGAAAACAAAGCAAAATCTTTATATACTGATTTGAATAATATATAGCTTCGGTACATTATTTTTCCCCTCGCTCAACTTACATTATCGGATATTCATTTCTATTTCAAAGTTCATAAAGAGTGACAATTATGTTGTCTTATTGTCTTATATTCTCTTGAAGGTTAATTTAGCTTATCAGAACAACTAACTCTCATCATACTCTGTTGTATTGGATATTGTTTGTTTTGTGTAGCTTAATATGCCATAACATGTAGTATATTAAGCTACACAAACAGATTAAAATGTCGAATATAACTCAAAAACTTGTACAGAATTATTGATTTTTAAATTCGGTACAAGTTTTAGTATACATATTCAATAAATATATTTTAGCTTTGTAAAGCCAAATAAAAGTATTTAATTTTTTATTAAAACAGATAGCACTTTTCTAATACGCTTGAAGGTTTTTTAGATAATAAATGTAAAGTGTATTATCACTGTTGAATATGTACTATAGAGAAATATATATTTAAGTGTTTATTCTTATTAGAGCTAGTTAGTTGAAGTATAAACACGAAAATAATAAAGCCACTCGTTTAGCTGATTCCTCTCGCTATGATAACATTTTATTTTGATTTGTCAAAATACTGCTTGCTTAATTACTAATTATTTGTTCGATGAATTTGACTATACTCTTTTCTGTTTTTCTGGGCTTTTGTTTGATTGCTATTTTACCACAGATAATACTCTGCTTGTATTCGAAAAGCAAAGGAATTAATGTTTTATTTATTTTCTTGCTTTTGTTTTGTTTATCTTATGAGTATATCTTAATAAAGTTAGATAAGGCAAAATCCCAAGAAGATATTTTTTACTTGTCAAGATGTTTATCGCTTGCGCCAAGCATACTCATCACATTACAAGCAATATTTGTTGCGCTTTATACTAATATATTTTATAAACGACTCTTTTGGATCATTATTATTTCGATAGTCAATTTTATAGTCTATCTGCTTTTTCAAATAGATTTAGTTCTACATATTTCTACCCAACAGCATTTCCTCTCTACCCTACATGCATTTTTTCTAGAAAATAAGTTTCGAATTTCTACTATTTCTAATTTCTCATCTTTCTTTCTATTTATACTTACATATGTATTATTAATTCTAAACTATAGAAATTATAGAAAAAAAGAAACGTTAATTTCTCTTGTAATATTAGGATCTCAAGCATTCTTAATAGTAAGTACATTTTATACGGGTACTGTAAGAATACACACGCTCCTGTTAGAGTTCTGTAATGTAATCTTAATAATGTCAGTTAGCGCTCTTACTTCCATACAAATTTTTAATAACGAAACTTTATACGCTTCTATCTATCAGCAAAAAAAAATGAGATTATTTAAAGATGACATAACCCATTTTATATTGACTGATTTTAAAGAGCCCTTAGATACTTTGAGTAATATAACATCTATTGATTCAAAAGAAAAAATTACAACTACAGTGAAATCGACTGCATTCAGAATGCTAAATGTGGTAGTGAATATGCTTGACGTATATAAATATAATCAACATGAAATAATACTAAATAAATCGATATGTAACTTAGAGTATGTATTAAATCGCTCTGTGACAAGATTTAATACAGTTTTTGAGAAGAAAAATATAAGTATTAATATAAATTATTCAATTAACGGCAATATTACTATAGATGAAAATTTAATCGAGCGAGTTTTAGTAAATATCTTAGATACTTTTACTGAAAGCGTGGATAAAAATGCAATAATTGATATTTCAGTAAGTGAAATGAATAATGAAGAACTATTCATCCGAATCTCATGTTTTGGAGTGCGTTTTTCGAGAGTAAGAATGTCTCATTTTACGAATATATTACAGAATTCAGATACAAATGCTTATGATAATTATTCTGATGTGCTGAGTTTATCGTTTTGTAAAATGGTTATTGAAGCCCATGAAGGTGAGATTAGGTTTGAGTTTGATAAAAAGTCGAATCATGCTTTCTGTATTACATTGCTAAATGGGAACAAAAATGAACTTTCAGCTAATAATACCCTACAAGGAAAGTTGTCTGATGTTACTGCCAAGATTGTTATTGCAAATGATGAGAAAAAAAGTATGTCTAAATACTATCAATTGTTACAAGATACTCAATTGTTTGAAATTACAAAATTAAAATTAATGATTGCCGAACTTGAAAAAGATAAAAGGATAAATTCATGTTGGATATCTGAGTTGAAAGTTTCTGTAAGGGAAATGGATGATAATAAATATTTGTATTTAAGAGAGATGATTAAACCAAACAAGTAATAGCCTTTTTTCCTAATACGACAATCAATCTATTATTCTAACTATCAATTAATATCGAATTTGAAAATGGATGTTTTATCTCTGTGTGTTACATCTCCTTTTTTAGCTGTATTCGCAGGTGTCTTTATTTATATCGGGTTACAGCACTTATTTGTTGGTTTGGTCTCAAACCAACGGGTTTTAAATGTTAGCTTTGGCTTGTATGCACTATTTATAGGCAGTTTTCAAGTAGGCTTAATTTACACTTTGAGAGCCACTACTGTTGAAAATTATATACTTGCAAATAAGATTCTTTTTATTTCTTTTAAAATAGCCGGTCTTGCCAGACTAATTTATATGACTGAATATACAAAGATAGTTTATAGGAAGTTTATTTTCCTCTATGTTCTTTTGACAGTTGTGCTTGTTTCTTTGATTTTGTTTTCTCCAACAGGATATTGTTGGAGTGAAATTACTGGTATTGGGTTTTACAAAAGTTATTTCAATGAGACAACTGCTTATATAATAGGCAATATGTCTATAATCAATATGGGGTTTGATTTGATAATCACTATGCTTTTAAGCGCACATACATTCATTGTGTTAATAAAACATTATCTTAAAACGTATAGTAGTTTTACTTTATTTCTTTTCCTTATTTTTGGTTCACTTTTTATTTCTCAGACCTATAGTTATTGGAAAAACATAAATAATTTTAATACCGTTTTTTTTCAAATCGGATATTTAATTTTCATGTTAGTAATTGCTTCTGTTTTATTATCTAAGCATTTTAAATTTGCAGGTTTAGAAGCTGAACTAAAACTTCAAGACAAACTTAGTCAAGAAAAAGAAGATATTACTCACATGATAGTGCATGATTTAAAAACTCCTCTCAATGCATTACTAAATTTGCAGAAAAACTTACCAAAAGATGAAATTCTCAATTTGGTAAGTGGTTTTACTCGAAAAATGCAATTTCAAGTGATGGATATTCTTGATATCTACAATACTGATAATTTTAGTTTAAAATTAAACAGAGAGGAATGGGATTTAAACGATATAATAGAGAGTTCAATTGAAAATGTAAAATTTTTCATTAAACAGAAAGATATTCAACTACTTTATAATATTCAACTCAGATGTGTTGTAATCGCTGATGATCGTATTCTGGAGCGGATAATCACAAATTTACTTTCCAATTCTATTAAGTATTCTCAAAATGGTGGTTTTATTGAAGTTGCTGTGAGTAAAGTAAATATGGATTTTGTTGAAATTAAGGTGATAGATAATGGAATAGGGATTGAAAAAACAAAACTAGCCAACGTATTTAATAAGTTTGAAACAATAAACAAACAGAACAATGAAATTATTCAGTCGACAGGAATGGGGTTGGCATTTTGTAAAATGGCTGTAGAAGCGCATGGAGGTAAAATACTGCTGGATTCTATTGTGGGCAAAGGTACTACTGTCAGTTTTTATGTTAGTTTGATTCATGATTATCCCGTATATCCAAAAGAAAGTAATCTTACAGATTCTAATTTGACAACTTCTTAAATTATTGGAGCTTTTCTACATTGATAGCTTATATTCCATCTGTTTTAGTACATATTATTTATATTAAACTTTGATTTTTATGAGACTTCACAAAATTTTGATTGTTGACGATGATATAACCACTCTGAATATCATCATAGATTGTTTTGATAGTGCTAACTTTAACTACATATTCTATAGAGCTAATAATGGAAGAGATGCTCTACGAATTGCTTTTGAATTTTCTCCAGATCTGATTATTTCCGATTGGGACATGCCTATTATGGATGGACTTGAGTTGATTGAACGTCTCCAAAAAAATGAATTGACTCGACAAACACCGGTAATAATGCTAACAGGAAAAATGGTTAGCTCTGAACATTTGCAGGCGGCCTTTAAAGCCGGGGCAACTGATTATATCAGGAAACCTATAGATCAAATTGAATTAATTGCCAGAGTTCACTCTATGCTCATTTTATCCGATTCATTTAAAGATGCTATTGAGCTAAAAAATAGAGATTTAATAAATACTGCAATGCATATTGTGCAAAACAATGAGTTTAATGTCAAAATACGCCAAAAAGTAGTTAGTATTGACAATAAATATGGTTCAATGGATCCCAAATTGAAGTTGCTGTTGGATGAATTGAGAGATGAAATCTCGGAGAAACTTAAAGGAGAAGCATGGAATCAATTTGATATGTATTTTAAGAAGGTTCATGCTGACTTTTTCAATAGGCTTATTCTTTATTGTCCTTCAATATCCCCCGCAGATTTAAGGCTTGCTGCCTTTTTAAAGCTTAATATTCCTACAAAGGATATTGCAGCCATAATGTTTCTTACTATTGATAGTGTCAGGACAGCTCGTACACGACTGCGCAAAAAATTGAAACTAAAACAAGAGGATAATCTAACAACATTTTTATTGTCAATATAAAAAGCAGCCTGTGGAAGACCCAACGGCAAATACAAAAAATGCAGTATTGAAATCCTGAACAATCAATGTTCAGGATTTTTTTATGCTGGTTACATGCATTTATACATCTGTTATAACTATCCTCTAATTTATGCTTGTTCAACTGAATTAATTGTAAACATATTAATACTAAGCAATCATGTTCCACCAAACTATCTAACTCCAAGAGTGCTGATTTGAATAAATTTCTAATAACATATTGAGCCCCTTCCAATTTTTCTAAGTGTTCAAAACATATTAATGTAGTATAATTTACTACAAGGTTGCTATGAAAGAAATCCTAAACAAACAAATGTTTAGGATTTCTTTTTATGTTTTTTCCTGCAAACACATTAGCTTTTTACTTAATATATCAATGATGTTTCAATAATGTTTCAATTTTCCAATTGTCGTGTTTCAATTATGTATGTGAATAAAAGCATAATTTAATTTATAAAATACATACATTCGTTAAGTGCGCATCAAGCAATAAACGTTCTTTTTGAGCTGACACATAACGTAATAAATACTACGAGCAGAAATAACAATTACTACATATTAAATTATATTTAATATTTTGTTATGCGAGGTTAATCCCTTAAGTCGTGTTTTTACCTGTATGGCACATTCAATTTAAAAAGATATATCAGATGTTTTGAATTATGTATTTCTTAATTTAAATTATACCATTAACTTATTTAATCCAACAGTTTATGATTTCACAACTACTCAAAGAAGGTGTCAGATCTTCTGACGCAAAAAACAATTACATGCATCCTCATACAAATAAGTTGTATGCACTTTTTATGGAATTTGAAGAACAAGCAGGTGAGGAGTTCTACGACTTGTTTAAGGAACGAAAATTGGCAAAGGGCACCTATTTGTTGACTGAAGGTGAAGTGTCAACAAAGTGCTTTTACATTAAAGAAGGAATTGCACATTCATTTCAACGGAGAGGAAAGCGCGAAATGACTATGTTTTTTACTTTTCCTAATGAGTTCATTGACTCATACCAAAGTTCGGTGCTTAAAGTACCCTCTTCTGTAAGTATTCAATTATTATCTGATGCTACAGTTTTTGAGTTTGATTGGTGTTTACTCAATAAGTATAAGCTTCGGTATCCTGTAATTTGGAAGATTGAAGAACTTATCATTGTGTGTCTGCTCTCTGCATTTGAAAGTAGGCTTGTAGATATGCAGGAAAAGAGTGCTACGGAAAGATATGAAGCAATGTTACAACAACAACCTCAACTAGTAAAGTCAGTATCACTAGCTCATATAGCCAATTATATAGGATGCACAGCAGAATGTATTAGTCGTATCCGTGCAAAGGTTTCTTGCAAAACAAATCATGTTCTTCGATTCCGCTGAAAAATTACCAATAATAACCTCTTCTTTTATTGGCAATTTGCTGTTTCTTACCGGTATTCAAATTCCGCTATTTAGCAATTGTATCATTTTCAACTTATTTTGTTAAGCCTCGGCGTTTAACAGCACAGGGTGTTTTCTTGATTTTTATCAATAAATACCTGAAATAATAGAATAAATAATACACTTAATTTGTAGAACTCAATCAGATAGAGTGGTTTTATGTCCCATAGCTAAATAAAACCTATTAGGAAAGCCTCTTTATTTTTCAAAGCTATTGACATTAATTTTAAGCATATACTAAGCTCAGGACATAATATTGACATAAGCTAAGCTACGAATAATCAAAGAAAGAATTGAACTAATTATGAGTATTGAAAAAGACAGAAAGACATGAAGAATAATTTAATAATTTAAAATACAAAACGTTGTGAGAATAAGAGAAAACATTTTAGTATTATGGTTGCTAATCCTTTTCCATGTTGCAGCTATAGCTCAGCAGGCGGAATATAACATGGGTAGCAACTGGGTGTACCCTACGGCTCAAAAGTATGTGGGGATGGACTTTATCAACGCTACTACAGGGTCGTTGGTAAACAACGGCACAATTTCGTACAGTAAAAACTTCACAAATAACGGTGATGTTAGTTTTGTAAATACGCTGGCTACTAATCCTGCTTTGAGTCAATTCTCAGGAACATCTCAACAGCGTATTTCGGGTACAGGTTCTACGCATTTTTACAGCCTGCAGTTTAATAATCAATTGACTGCAGGAGCCTATAGTCTGGAGCAAAACATTAAAGTGGCTCATCAGGCAGACTTTACGAAAGGAGTTGTAACCACTTTACAAACTACTCCCGAAACAGCTATGAATATGGTACTGTTTGAAACCGGTGCCACCAGCATAAATGCTTCGGATAACAGTTTTGTGGATGGCTTTGTAAGCAAAGTGGGTAATGATGCATTTACTTTTCCTATTGGTAATGGCGGCTTTTACCGCCCTGTCGGCATTTCGGCTCCTGCCAATGCAACCGACGCTTTTGTCGCACGTTACATTTACGCTAACCCTGATAATGCCGGGTATACACATACTCAATTACAGGCTCCGCTAGTGAAGGTAAGTGACAAAGAGTACTGGGTGATAAACCAAACCAACGGGACTTCTACTGGTCAGGTTACACTAAGTTGGGATGTGAATAAAACCAGTGCAACCACACCGGCTTATCTAAAAGCATTGACTGTTGCACGTTGGGACGGCACAAAGTGGATTAACGAAGGCAATGTTTCAACTACCGGCGATGTAACTGCCGGTACCGTTACAGCCAATGTTACTGGCTATGGAATCTTTACGTTGGGTAGTACCCTTCTTAATCCTCCGGTGGCTGTAAACGATACAATCAATTCGTTTGAAAACGTGTCATCGACAGGAAATCTGTTAGCCAACGATCAGGTATCAAATGGCACAGCACTTACTGTGACCGGCTTTGCTGTTGCAGGTACTGCGTATACTGTGGGAGCTACTGCTACCATTGCAAGTGCAGGTACAATCACTGTTGCTGCCGACGGTACATATACATTTAAGCCAGCACTGAACTACAGCGGCACTGTTCCTACAATAACTTACAGCATTGCAGATGATGCCGGTCTGCCAGCTACAGGTAGCGTGATCATTAATGTCTTTGCATTACCTGAATTCCAGAAATCAAGCTCCAAGGCTACAATGAACAACGACGGAACATACAGTTGGACATATACATTATCGGTACATAATAATACAGCACTTGCTGTTGATAATATACAATTGACAGATAATCTGGATGATGTGTTTAAAAATAAGAATTGTGCATATACCATTACAAGTATTATTGCTACCGGAAGTTTGAAATCCAATGGATTGTATAACGGATCAAGTGATGTGAATACCTTATTAAGCGGTTCGAGCTTAGCTGTTGGTCGTTTGGATTCTATCCGGATTGAAGTAAAAGTAGATACCCACAGTCAAACTGATTCAATCGAAGTATCTAACCAAGCTGTATTGACGGGTAAGATGGGATTGACAAATGTGTCTATGCTATCAGATGATAAGACTGTGACCGGAACTCAAGACCCAACAAAGACTACGATTCCACCAGTACATATCTTTATACCAAATGCATTCTCTCCAAATGGAGACGGCATCAATGATAAATTGATAATTGTACACGATACAAACTCTAAAATAGAATTGGAAGTATTTAACCGCGGTGGTGGTTTGGTCTATCAGAGTAAAGATTATCAAAACGATTGGGAAGGAAAAGGAACAAATGGATTGCTCGGAGGAGAATTGGCTGACGGTACCTATTTCATATCATTCAAGATGATTAATAAATCGACAGGTGAAATTATAACTAAGGGTGTTCGGTATATAACTCTACGTCGTTGATCCTATGACGGAAAATTCCAATCCGGCAAATGCAATTGCGTTTGCCGGATTGGATAACTTTCCCGATAAGTTTAGCGGAATACCTAAAATTATTCTTACTGAATATTTCTAACAGAATTAATACATAATTACTATGACTCATAAAACTATTTACGCTTTATCGATTATCCCGAATCGCTTAAAAGCACAATTGGTACTTTGTTTTTGCTTTTTGTTTGGATGTACATTCGTTCAGGCACAGCAAGATTTAATGTACTCTCAATACATGAACAATATGTTAAATGTAAACCCCGCGTATGCAGGTAATCGTACAGTGAATAATGTAACCGCTTTGTTCCGAAAACAATGGGTAAATGTTGAAGGAGCTCCTACTACTGCTTCTTTGTCTTGGGATTGTCGTCAGGAAGATAGCCGCGTAGGTTACGGGTTGCAAGTTTATAATGATAAAATTGGTGTTGAAACCAGTACAGGTTTTCAAGCATTTTACTCATATCACATTCCGTTTGAAAGATCGTCTCTGATCTTTGGCTTGAGTGGTGGTGCAATGAATTTTCGCGGAGCCTATCTTACCAGTACTGATCCCACTCAGGGTGGAGGTATAGATCCAACGTTTAGCCAAGATATAAATGTTTTAGTTCCTACCGCAGGAGTTGGAGCTTTGTATTCCACAACCAATTGGTATGTGGGACTCTCGGCACCATCTTTATTGAAAACAAAAGTTCGTAATAACGATGCTCAGGTCGTAACTATCGATAACAACAGGTTTTTTTTAACAGGGGGCTATATCTTTGATGTTTCGCCTATATTGAAACTAAAACCATCTGCAATGCTTAGATCCACTTCTGGAACACCCTTACAATATGATATAAACCTTAATTCCTGGATTAACAATAATGTTGGATTAGGAGTCAGTTATCGTAGTAATGATGCTATAGCTGGGATGGTTGAGTTTCAAATTGCTCCCGGAATTACGCTCGGGTATGCATACGATTATTTGATTTCAAACATGAAAGCCTATAGTTCAGGCAGTCATGAGTTAATGCTTCGGTTTGAATTTTCTAAAGGGAAAACTCAACAGGTTCAATCGCCCCGTTATTACTAAATCATTAAAATAGAAAAAAAATGAAACAGTTAGTATTAGTAAGTATAACCATTGTGTTACTCCTTTTTGCAGGTATTGCAGGCGATGTAGATTTGTGTGCTCAGAGCAGGAAGTCAACAGAGAATCAGCAGAAAGCGATATTGAAAAGAGCCGATCAGGCTTATAAAAAATTGAATTATTCAGATGCATCTAATTATTACGAAGAATACCTGCAGGCAGCAAACAATGAAAATAAAAGTGTATTGTCTAAACTGGCCGATAGCTATTGGCGGATTGGTAAATATGATGCCGCACTTAGTAGCTATAAACAGTTGTTTTCCACGGCTACTAGCGGAGCTCCCAGACAATTGCAGTTGCGCATTGGCGAGTTGTACGCGAGGATTAATGACTATGAACATGCTTCGCAATGGCTGCGCGCTGTAGACGGATACAAGGCTAAAGCCGATGTATACAATAGTGTTTCCGAACTGGAGTTGATGAAAAAAGACTCGTTGAGCTGGAAGATCGAGTTGTTAGACCTGAATACGCTTTATCATGAGTTTTCTCCTTATCTGTCTGATAACTTACTATATTTTAGTAGCAACAGGTCTGATGGTTCACAGAAAAAATCGAAGGAGGAAGAAGCCGGACTTAGTTATGCCCGACTGTGGAGACTACCGGTAAAGGATGTGAATACGAGTACTTCCATTGGCAAAGCCTTTTATAAAACTAATACAAAAGTTGCCTTAGTTGATGGATTTAAAGATATTCGCTATAACACGGCTCCGGTTTCTATAGATAAGAATAAGCACTTCTATTTTTCTACCAACTCCAGTATATCCGATAAAATGGGTGTGAAGCGCCTTTGTTTGATGGAAGCTTTTTATACGACTAAAGGTAGTTTAAAGACGACTGTTATGCCTTTTGGTGATCCTAAATTGTACACGGTTATGCATCCTGCTATTAATGCCGATGGAACATTACTGGTACTGACAAGCAACAAACCAAATGGAGCCGGGGGCTATGACTTGTATTATGCTGAACGAAAAAGCATTGGTAAACCCTGGGGCGAATTGAAACCCTTAGGGCATAATGTAAATACGATGGGCGATGAAGTGTTTCCCTCCATCACAGCGAATGATGACCTCTATTATAGCTCCGATGCAGCTCCGGGTTTGGGTGGATTGGATATTTTCAAAATTCCTCTGAAAGATGCTATAAGCGGAACCGGAAGCCCAGAACATTTAAGTTACCCGATTAATAGCTCGTCCGACGATTTTGGCTGGACACAGGGCGCAACAGATGCAACCGGCTATTTCACTTCCGACCGTTTGGGTAATAATGATATATACAGCTATAGCTACAGTTATAAAGAACCTCTGAAAGCGAACATTATAAATAAAGATGATAAGAAAGAGGTACAAGATATTCAACTGGAAAAAGTCAATCAGGAGCTAAATCAGCTGCCGGTTCTTGACACCAAGTATCTGTTCTCGATATTATTCAATAGCAATAAATGTAATATTACTCCATCCAATTATTATTTGATAAATGCTTTGCTGAAGGTGATGAAGAAATATCCATGTTTGAAATTGCAAATAAAGTCGTACACCGATACCGATGGTAGCGATGCGTTTAATCGGAATTTGAGCAAGTGCAGAGCCATTTATACCCGTAATTATTTAATTAGAAAAGGCATTAAGTCATCCCGACTGGATACAGTGTGTTTAGGCAAAACACAGCAACTAAATGAAAATAAGAACGCTGTAGAAAAAGCGATAAACCGAAGGGTATTATTCGATGCGGCACCTACAGGTTGTAACCTGAGTGTTGACAGCTTATTGTCGGCTGAGTTGCTCGTTAATCACGAAAAGATTTATTCCAAAAAGATATACGTGCTCAGGGAAAGAGGCAAATTCGTGGTGCAGGTGGGGGCTTTTAAAAGTAATGCAAATGCATTTGCACTTGTGTCGAGACTAAGGAAAATTATACCTGAGAATATCTATGTGGTAGACGAAAATGATTTCCACAATGTCCGGGTAGGCTTTTCAAAATCGTTAGTAGAGGCTGAGAAGATGGCAGCCCTGATAGAAGCAATAGGGATACTGAACTAAGTTCAGTATCCAGCTCACAAGAATCGCTGTTTTTCTTGATATAAATCAATAAATGAGCTATTATTTAAATATATATATATCGTTTATTTGTATCATAAAATTAAGCAATCTGTTCCGATAGCATGGAGTTAATGCTGTTTTTGAACTTTGTTCTTGTAATAAGCTGTTTTTGTGAGTATTGTTTGTCTCTTTTTACATTGTTTTATATATACAGTTTCTTTCAACATATTCAATAAAAACAAATATTAATTAATACATAAAGATATGAAAAATAGACACTTTTTGCTAGTTGCTTTTCTCCTTGTGTTTAGTGTATCTGTAATTGCACAAAACAAAATCGGAGATAACCCAGCAGTTATCCAGACCGGATCTTTACTGGAACTGGAAAGCCTGACTAAAGGCTTACGTTTGCCCCGTATTCCGCTGAATGATGTCACCAAATGGACATTGGACGGATCACCAGCCAGCGGTATGGTAATTTTCAACGACAACGGAACAGTACCTCACGGACTGTATTGCTGGAATACGGATACAGCACAATGGGATCAGGTGACCACTCTTTCAAAACTAATATCGGAACTTGCCAAGAAAGAAGATATTACCAATAAGAGTACCGATGTAACTACTGATGCTACATCAGACAGCAAATATCCGAGCGTAAAAGCAGTTAAAACCTATGTGGATGCTGCTGTTACCGGAGCTACCATTCCCGATGCCGATGCTGCTACCAAGGGTAAAATACAACTGGCCGGTGATTTGAGTGGAACTGCCGATCTTCCAACTGTGCCCGAACTTAGAATTAAGGAAAACGTAGCCAATAGAAGTACAGACATTGTAGCTGATGCTGCAACGAATACCAAATATCCGGGCGTAAAAGCCATTAAAGATTATGTGGATGTGGCTGTAGCCGGAGCTACCATTGCCGACGCTGATGCTGCTACCAAAGGAAAGATACAACTGGCAGGCGACTTAAGTGGTACTGCTGCTGCACCAACCGTACCCGGGTTGCTATTGAAAGAAGATCTTACCAATAAAAGCACAAATGTAACTGCCGATGGGGCATCGAATACCAAGTATCCGGGCGTAAAAGCCATTAAAGACTATGTGGATGTGGCTGTAGCCGGGGCTACCATTGCCGACGCTGATGCTGCTACCAAAGGAAAGATACAACTGGCAGGCGACTTAAGTGGCACTGCTGCTGCACCTACTGTACCCGGGCTTGCCCTTAAAGTTGATAAAACCATTACCGTAAACGGACAAGCATTAAGTGCTAACGTTACTTTGACAAAAACCGATATGGGTCTGAGTAATGCAGACAATACCAGCGATGTAAATAAACCGATAAGCACAGCTACTCAAACAGCCCTTAATTTAAAGGCTGACAAATCAATAACCGTAAACGGACAGGCATTAAGTGCTAACGTTACTTTGACAAAAACCGATGTGGGTCTGAGTAATGCAGACAATACCAGCGATGCCAGCAAACCTATTTCAACTTTAACACAAGCTGCATTAGATTTAAAAGCACCTTTAGTTTCGCCAGCATTGACAGGAACACCAACAGCACCAACAGCTGCTGCTCTTACAAACAATACAGAAATTGCAACCACTGCCTTTGTTACTTCTGCTGTTGCTGCTGCAACTCCCGACGCTACGAACCTGATCAAAGGAAAAATACAACTGACAGGTGATTTGGGTGGTACTGCTACCACACCAACTGTGCCGGGACTGCTACTGAAAGAAGACCTTACCAATAAAACTACAAGCGTAACAACTGACGGAGCTTCCGACACCAAATACCCAAGTGCAAAAGCGGTAAAAACGTATGTGGATGCAGCCACCCCCGATGCTACAACACTAGCCACTGGGAAAATACAACTGGCTGGTGACTTGAGCGGTACTGCTATTGCACCAACCATTGCCAACGGTGCTGTAACTAGTGCTAAACTGGCTACCGATGCTGTTACCTCCACCACTATTTTAGACGGAACCATTGCGGCTGCCGATTTAGGTGCCAATGCAGTAACTACCGCTAAAATTACTGATGCTGCTGTAACTACAGCTAAGTTAGAAACACTGACTGACGGAAACATTATTGTGGGTACTGCTACCGGCAATGCTAAAGTGCCTGTAACCGGTGATGTAACTATGGCTAATACGGGTGCTACGACCATTGCTGCCAATGCTGTAACTACTACAAAGATTATTGATGCTGCCGTTACCAACTCTAAGCTGGCTACTGCTGCCGTAACAGGTGATAAAATAGCCCAAATGACTGCTACTGATAAGCAGGTGCTTACCTGGGATAATACCAACTCAGTATGGAAACCAACTACTGTTACCGACTCAAAAGTACAGGTGGCCGGAACAGTAGATCCTAAAGAACTGAATGCAACTGATTTTGATAACACAGGTGCAGATATAGCCATTAAAACCAATGCAGTTACTACAATTAAAATTAATAATGCTGCTGTAACTGTGGCTAAGTTAGAAACGCTGACTGACGGAAATATTATAGTAGGTACAGCCACAGGCAATGCTAAAGTGCCCGTAACCGGTGATGTTACTATGGCTAATACCGGTGCTACTACCATTGCTGCGAATGCAGTAACTACGGCTAAAATTAATGATGCCGCTGTTACTTTACCTAAAATGGCTAATGTAGCTGCTACTTCACTTATTGGTAACAGTACAGGTGCTGCTGCTGCACCACAGGCTGTTACACTAGGTGCCGGATTAAGTTTTAATGGGACTACGCTTACAGCCATTAATACAAATTTCATTAGTATGAATGCTACGACTTATACTGTAACACCTACGGATTATATCATTAAGGCTATGTCTGGTAGTACACTCGTTACATTACCTAACCCTGCCACATCAATAGGAAGATCATTAATTTTTATTGAAGGGACAGGAGCTGGCGTTATAACTTTTGATAACGGACTTTGTGTCGGTGCTACTCAGTCGGTGGGATCAGGGTTATCTTATCTAATGGTTTGTGATGGTACAAACTGGCGTATATGTGCTCAATAAGTTTTGGGTTGTTTCATTTCATATTGTTTAAATATAAATTATGAAAAAGGTAATTATTCTAATGACTCTTGTTTTAAATCTGTTTTTAGTAACAGCTCAGATTAAAACTAATCAGGCTGTTGGTAACGGATCTATTAATACAAGTTCAGCTTTTCTGGATGCCTCCAGTACTCCCGTTTGGAACTCATCGACCAATACGGGGAAAGGCTTGCTTTTTCCAAGGGTCAATCTGACCACATTCGCAGCATTCGCATATGGTGGTACAGCTGGTTTGAGTACTAATTATCCTACCCGTTTTGATGGTATGATTGTATATAACTCGGCAACAGGCACTGCTGCTATGGGAGGTGCTGCTGTAACTCCGGGGTTTTATTACTATGCCAATACATCAACCACTGTTACCGGAGGTACTTGGATCCGGGTGACTGATGCAAATGACGCTGTAAATGCAGCCTCGGGTACTGCTTACTATGGTGTATTGTCTACCGTCACGCCTACTGCTACCGATATACAGACACTAGCTAACAAAAGCGTGGGGAGTGGGTCGTATACTAATAATTTTGATCAGACACTAGCTGCCGCGGGGTATTTTACGCTTGCTGTCCCTATCTCGTGGCGAAATCCGGCGTTGAAGGTGGATGGCAGCGATACATGGAATGTGTTTAACGCCACTTCGACGGTAGTTGTCAATAACGTTACTTATCAGGTGTGGCAAACCGACATATCGTTGGCTTCGGGGGTGGCGATAGTTGTCAAGTAATTTAGAAAAAGAAACCTCCTTACTTCCGGTTACTTTGCCTCAGCGTGGTGCTGAACTCAGGTAATTGCTCTTAATGAATCTTGATTTTCTTATCCTGTAGGATGTGTGATCCTCCGGGCGGTTGACTGACCTAAAACAGGGCTTTATGCGATAGCTATGTCCGGTAATAACCGAAGTTGAGCTTCGCAGTTGACAGTTGATAATTGATAGTTAAGAGTGGTAGGCAAGCCGAACAACCGCTTCGGGCTTCGGCGTGAGACCTTCGGCGTGAGCTCAGTCGAACGCTCAGTCGAACGGCGGTTTGTCGGATAAAAAAATAAAAAGTGTAGGGACAGGTCGCGACCTGTCCGGTAGATCATAATTTAGAAGGCGAAGGTAGCATACTAGTGAGGGGGTGACTCCAAGTCACCCTCTCACTAAGAAAAGAGAATGTTCCGTTTCTTGCGAAACTCATAATAGATTTAGTTATAATAATTTAATTTAGTAGAAAAATGAAAAAGGTAATTTTACTCGTCGGCGTAGTGCTGGCATTTGCAGGTGCAGTAGCTGCACAAACGACAACAAAAGTATCGAAGCAGATTAAAGTGCTTCCGTGGCTGAACACAGCCGTAATTGATGCAAACGATGCAGCAGGTGGCATGCACACCTATGCTTCGTGGGCTACGCTTGGTACAAACTTAAAAACATCTCAGGTACAACTTGGTATGTTGGTTACTATTGAAGCTGACAAAGCTACTTATCGTCTGAAATCATGGGCTATTAACACTGCTCTTCCTACACTGGGTGAATGGGAACGCGTGGGTGACATGGTAGTTGTTGCTGACATAAGTACCCGCAATGGATTGATTGTAACCGATAATTCTAAAGTAAGCCTTGCACCCGGAACTACTGTTGTGGTAAAAGACAATGGCAAGGGTGTAGCTGAATCGTTTATTTATGCTGCGGGCTTATTCGATGCTAACGGTGATGGCACTGTTAAGACTGACGGTACTGATGATTGGTATTCTGCCAGCGGTACCAGTGCAGGATCCGGTTATGTTTTCTTCGAAGAAGCTGCCCTTGGTACTTCTGCTTCTACTCATGCAACCGGTTGGTTTAAAGGTGCTGCCGCTTCGGGTGCAATTACTATAGGCACTACTGCAAGACTTTCGGGTATGCCAACAGGAGTTAAATTCAGCCTTAATGCAGGAGCTAATGTTCCAGTGGTTGCTTTACCTGCTGCCTGGGCTAACCCTACTTTCTATATTAACGACGGAACCAGCACATATCAGTTACTTGACTGCTGGGTGAAGAGTTACCAAACAATTGATGGTATCTCGTACCAACTTTGGGTTGCCGATACAGCTTTCGAGACAGCTATTCCTGCCGGTTCAACACTTATTGTACAATAAAACTTAATACAACCCGGGAGCAGATGCGACTGCTCCCTCTATTGCAAATAGAAATGACTACCCGATATATATCCTAATGCATCTTGTAGGCTTCGGCGTGAGACCTTCGGCGAACGCTCAGTCAAACGCTCAGTCGAACGGGATTCAAGGTTGGTAGAAAACGGCATCCAAAAGAAAGTTCGACCCCGACGGGGTCGAAGACAGGGAGATGAATCAATCGTTTCTACCGATGTTTAACTCCTAACGGAGTAGCAAAGGATTTAAGATCCTATATCGGGCAGGTGTGTGGTAAAAATTGATTTATACATTTTTACGCCTCAGACCGCAAATCGGTCGGAGGCAAACAAGCCGTGCAACCGCTTCGGGCTTCGGCGTGAAGAGGCCGACTGAGACCTTCGGCGTGAGCTCAGTCGAACGCTCAGTCGAACGCGTTAGTCGAAGTCTCAGTCAAACGGCGGTTTGTCGGGTAAACAAAAATAATATAAACAGATTTCGATAACATGCTTAATCATAAATAGAATATCAACTATGTTTTTTTTCAGAGGAGTTCCTGATGCGGTTTTCTCAAATTCATGTGTTGTTAGCTGCAACAGGGACTCCTTCTTTAAAACCCGAAATACCTTGCCGGGAGAGGCAATGTTATCACATAGGACACATAGAAATAATGGAAGAAAAAGAATGGAACGCTGATCTTACGGATTGGGCGGATATAAACGGATGATACCTGAACGGATCTAAATCTGATTTTAGTCATGCAAGCATGACAGATAAGAATCCAAACGATCTTATTGTTCAACCCACTTCGGGGTTGTGGATGTAGAGTCATTCATATCCCCCAGTTTCGCAAGCTTCACTGGGGGTTATGCAAATTTAGCCACTTCGTGGCAATAGGTAGTAATGTAACTTAAAAACAAACTAATATGCTGATTCAACAAAATACAACAGGAAATCAACTTATGATTGGCGCTGCAGTTGCCGCCAGGCAATTAGAATGTATGAACGGGGTTTTCGCCCGCGCGAATATGCTTGTATCCCGAATCGGTACCGATTAAAAAATAGCAGCGCCTTAGTAATAGCTGACCAATGGGAAGGCTTATAGAATTTTAGAAACAGAATACAACGATGCCCGCTGCGGTTATGCTTACTCTGTGGAGTGAGAAACGCAACGCAGGCTGAAAAAATACAAAATACAAAATCGACCAACAAAGCACGCCGTGGCAGGGAGGCCGATTTACAAACAGAAAGAAATTTCAAACTTTAATAGAATTCCGATAATGAGAAAGATATGTATGTTATCGCTTTTGCTGTGTTTGGGGCTTGGATTGTTTGCACAGCTGCAATCTAAGGTAACCAAAACTCTGACGCCCATGCTTAGTACAATTCCTGTAGTATATCAGGCTAATGTGCAGGGAGGGCTCCATCAGGTGGCTAATCAGACCGAGCGGGATGCTTTACCGGCCAATATGAAAGCCGACGGGATGCTGGTGTGGGTTACCGCCGATAATGCCTGTTACCAATGGAACGGAACCACCGCTGCCTGGGGACAGGTGAGTCTGATTAAAACATGGGCTACGGGGGCTACCTTTGCTGTGGGTGATGTGTTTTTGTACAACAAAACGCTGGTGCAGGCCAAAGCAGCCGGTACCATTACCGGGGCTACCAACCCTGCCACCGATACCGCCAACTGGGACGGTATTGGCAGTTCGGTTCCATTTAACGGGCTTGCTGCTGCTACTGCAACCAATACGCTAGACAATAAAAACCTGGCTCAAACATGGAACTGGACAACAGCTGATGTCCAAAACCCATTAACTATCAATGCCGATGCGCTGACTACCGGTACGGCACTGAATATCAGTTCTGCTTCCACAGGTTTAACCGCAGGAGGTTCTCTGCTGAATGTTGCTTCTACGGCTACGGCTGCCACGGGTAAGTTGTTGAACCTTACTTCGGCTTCTACTTCGGCTTTTGCCAACGGTGGTATAAATTTCAAATTCAGTGGAGCACATACAGGTAACGGATTACAGATAGACGATGCCACCCTAACGGGAAAAACAGCGCAAATAAACGCCAACACACTGACTACCGGTACGGCACTTGATATCAATGTGAATTCGTTGACTAATGGCAAGGGTTTATCTATCTCGTCTACAAGTTCATCTATGACTTCGGGCAGTTTGCTTTCTACTACTTCAAATTCGACCTATTTTGGTATTGGGGGAGTTACCTTTTATTTTAATGGTTCTCATTCAGGTAACGGACTTTACATAGACGACAACACACTTACGGGCAATGCCGCAAAAATTAAACTATACTCACTCACTACCGGTTCTGGCTTAAGTATTACTTCGTCTTCCACCGCCAATACGTCCACCGCTGGCTTATTAAACGTGGCTAATACCACCGCTACTACTACGGGAACGATATTGAGAGCACAGGCTAACTCCACGGCAGGCTCCGGGCTTACCGTACTGGCCAGTGGAAATACAGGTCTGGGAATTGCCGCTCCGGTGGCTACGCTGCACAATGCCGGGTCTACCATACTGGGTGTAACCACGGCTACCAATGCTACATCTACCTATACCGTGCCAGTCACCTCGGTGGATGGTTATTCGGGTGTGGTGATTACGCAAACCGGCTCGGCAGGAGCAATTACCGTAACTCCACCTACAGATAAAACTGCAGGGCGCACATTTACCATAGCCAACGATGGTGTAGGATCTGCCTACCCGCTAACGGTGGGAACCTATACCATACCGAAAGGAAGTGTAGCACAGCTGGTATGGGACGGAGGTGCGTGGAGCATTCCTTCGGCTACGGCTTCTACCGTACCGTTTAGCGGACTTACGGCTGCTACAGTGCCAAATACCCTAGACAATAAAAACCTGTCGCAGACATGGAACTGGACAACGGGTGATATCCAAAGTTTGCTTAACATCAATGCTGATGCCCTGACCACCGGTACGGGTCTTACGCTTAGCTCTGCTACTGCTGCTGCCACAGGTAATTTGTTAAGGGTGACTTCTTCTTCAGCAGGGACATTTACCAACGGAGGAATAAATTTTATTTTTGGAGGAGATCATCAAGGTACAGGATTTCTGGTAAGTGATGTCACAACTACGGGTACTGCCGCACAAATAAATGCTAACTTACTAACTACCGGTAAGGGACTGGGCATTGCTGCCAACGCTCTGACTACCGGTTCGGCATTGAGCCTGGCTTCTACGGCTACGGGTACTACCGGCAATTTGCTTGCTGTTACTTCGGCTTCTACTTCGGCCTTTACCAACGGTGGTGTAAACTTAAACTTCACCGGAGCGCATACGGGTAGCGGATTCCAGATTGACGATAAAACACTAACGGGTACTGCTGCACAAATAAATGCTAACTTACTAACTACCGGCGCGGGACTGGGCATTGCTGCTAACGCCCTGACAACGGGTAACGCGCTCTCGGTTGCCTCTACAGGAACAGGAATAACTACCGGTAGCTTGCTGAACGTTTCGGGTAAGGTGGCAGCCACCACGGTTACCAACGGTATTTTTTCAGTAATAAATACAGCAGCCTCTTCCACCGGTACAGTGGCTACTGTTCAGGCTAACTCCACAGCGGGTTCGGGAATTACCGTATTGGCCAACGGCTTTGTGGGTATCGGAAACGCGGCACCCACAGTAACTCTGGATGTAACCGGCGATGCAAAAGTGAGCGGAACATTTACGTGCCCTTCGGATATTCGCCTGAAAACAAAAGTGGAAACACTCACCGACGTACTCAGCAGGCTGGAGCAGATGCGCGGTGTGACTTACGAATTTAAAGACCAAACAAAATATGCCAAAGGACCTCAGATAGGGGTTATTGCACAGGAACTGCAGAAAGTATTCCCCGAACTGGTTAAACTCGGTTCCGACGGGTTCTATTCGGTGAACTACACTCAACTTACCGCGGTGCTCATACAGGCTGTGAAAGAACAACAAACCGAAATTAACGAGCTGAAAGGACAAATGAAGCGGGTGATGGAAAAGCTGGATCTTCGATAACAGTTGATAGTTGACAGTTGATAGTTAAGAGTTAAGAGTAAACGAGTAAACTACCCCAAACCCCTAAAGGGGCTTCAAGAGTGGTATTCAAGATGATTTACAGCAGTTATGCGAACTGCTTTTAGGAGACGATTAGGAGACAAAACAAACTTCAAGCCCCCCTTTAGGCTTCGGCGTGAGACCTTCGGCGTGAGCTCAGTCGAACGCTCAGTCGAACGGGGTTGGGGGTCGTTAGATGACGTGAGTAATTCTGCCATTTTAATTAATGAGCAAATTCCTGAACACAGTGCTCTTCCCTTTTTGAAAGGGAAGTACCCCAGAGCCTTCGGCGT
>Ga0302296_1000910_pt1 | contig 22889 bp, 14 predicted proteins | sample III_Fen_N3_1_FD_194546 | JGI IMG/M metagenome (GOLD analysis project Ga0302296, IMG submission 194546) | Peat permafrost microbial communities from Stordalen Mire near Abisko, Sweden - III_Fen_N3_1 | ecosystem: Environmental > Terrestrial > Soil > Wetlands > Permafrost | place: Sweden: Abisko...
TATGCCCCCCCTCCTGCTTTCTTACCTTACAGGAATCTATTACTAAAGGAGAATGCTTATGGACATAAAAAAAGCCCCGGAAATGATCCGGGACTCTTCATCCTTAATTACTACCTATTGAAAAAAAACTAATCTTTAATATCCGGTATTCTGTCCAATGTCGATAGCATCTGCCACTGGGATAGGGAAAAAATAACAATTTTCATTATAATCAGGGTTAGCCACTCCCTCTTCATCAACGGTCACCTCCTGCAACAGTCTTTTTCTGAAAACATCGAATATACGATCGTTTTCAAAACAGAGTTCCAGGTCCCTTTCCCTTATTACTTTTGAATCAAACTCGGCCTGTGACATAGCCATTGTTGCCTTAGGCTCCGAACCGGTCATTAAACCTGTTGTTCCGTCAGTATTAGCCCTGTCAATAATCATATTGATGCGATCGACTGCTAACTGAGTTGGGCCGGTACCCGCCATGTTGGCAGCTTCGGCATATATCAGTAAAACATCGGGGAACCTATAGATGAAAGCATATTGTCTGGAAATGTTCAGCTGCTCGTCTAATGAAATCATAGGCCACAGATATTTTTGGATATATGGAGTTCCGTCAATGGAATTTTTATAATTTATGATTGGCCCCATAGGATCGGTGGTAATGTCTGACGGGAAATCCATCAAAATAGAGCTGCGTTTTCGGGGCTGGTCAGGATACTCCTCAGCCCATCTTGGTTTAACAGCACCACCACTCCATCCACCCCACTCTGATGGAGCCATAGCTATTCCATCTATATTCGGATCATCATCAGTGGTTTGAAAAGCCCAGATAATTTCCAGATTATTTTTATTGCTGGATTTGAAAACATCATCAAATTTAGGCAGTAGCTGAAATGGGCCATGAAGAATTATATCATCAGCCAAATCCCTCGCTTTCGCATAGTAGTCTTTTTCATTTAAGGGATTCGTTGCCCTTGTTATATACATTTTTGCCAATAACGTTTTTGCTAACCATACATTTGGCCTGGCAGGGCGGGAAGCATCATAGTCTTCCAGATGTGCAATTGCAAATGTCATATCAGTTTGCAAAGAGTCATACAAAGTTGCAATTTCAAGACGCGATGAGGGTGTTAACGGGGTACTTATAGGATCAGGGGTATTTTCTGTTATAAACGGGACTTTACCCCATAATCTGACTAAAGTAAAATAATTAAAGGACCTGAGGAATTTTGCCTGAGCAATAATGTTATTAATTACCTCGGGGTCATTTGAGCCTAAGCTTTTACGTTTGATAACGGCTTTCAGAACTGCATTTATGTCATTAATTGCTCTGTAATGTATTTGCCAGAAATCAGCATTATAATTAGCGCCATAAGCAAGGTCCACATTTGTATATTGTCCATCCGGAAAAGCTCCATATACATTTTCATAACCTGACCATGTGTCATATAAGTTATTCATTGAGGCAGCAAATGCTGCTTCGCACTGGGCAGGAGTAGTATAAAAATTATCAGGGGTTGACAATCCTTTAGGGCTTTCATCAAGTTTCTGACATGATGTCCCAAATATCACGAGCAATGCTATACTGCCCTTCAATAAAATATTAGTATATATATTTTTCATAATATTAGAAAGTTAGATTGATTCCTAAAGTTATTGTCCTTACGGTAGGGTAATTACTTAAGTCTATCCCTCTCACGGCATCGGTACCCACATTAAATGAACTTACCTCCGGATCATAACCGGTATATTTTGTTAATGTGAGTATGTTGGTAGCGGTTACAAAAGCTCTGAGATTGGTTAAGCCTATTTTACTTACAAGAGACAGAGGCAAATTATATCCAAGCGTAATGTTTTTCAATCGTGCATATGATCCGTCTTCTACATATCTGCTTAACCGGTTAGGCGACTTCCCTAATGATATTTTCGATGCTATGCCAAGAAGAGCATCTCTTCTTGTTATCTGATCGGTAAAAGCCGGTATATCAGTATTCTGATTATTAACAGTCCATCTGTCATTCAGTGCTGTACTGGTGCCCTTGCTGGGATTTTCGATTTGAATTCTTGTAGCATTAAAGATGTCGTTGCCCTCACAACCCTGGATCAGGATTGAAAGCGTAAAGTTTTTAAACGACATAGTGTTGTTCCATCCGAAGACATATTTTGGTGAAGAATTTCCAATTAATGTCACATCACCCGCCTCGGTTATCTTGCCATCTTTATTTACATCCAAATATTTTTGATCGCCTGGCAATTGACCAAATGCGAGGGCTTCAGCACGCTCACTCTCTGCCCATGTTCCTTCAACTATATAACCGCGCATCTGACCCATGGGTTGTCCTTCCTCTAAATACATAAGGGAATTGGAAGCTGCATTGTAGATCTGGTATCCGCCACCAGTGCTCGTTTTGAGTCCCATTGGCAGTGAGTTTAATAATTTAAGCACCTTGCTTCTATTCATTGAAATATTAATGCTTGTGCTCCATCTGAAGGCTCCGACAACCGGATCAGCTCCAAGAGTAATTTCGAGGCCCTTGTTTTCAACTGAACCTACGTTTGCGAGTATCTGGGCACTTGGTGCACCTGTATAAAAGGGAACTGGTTTATTTAAAAGCAAATCAGAAGTCTTCTTTTTGTAAACATCTACAGTAGCGGTTACCCTGCCATTAAAAAAGGCCAAATCCATACCCAAATCGGTTTGAGCAGTAGTCTCCCACTTTAAATTCACGTTTGCTGCACTTATTATCCCATAACCAGTATCTGTGGTACTGGTGCCATTGTAAGGATAATTTAACCCTGATCCTATTTTGGCTAAGGAGCCATAAGGGGCGATTGCCTGATTACCTGTTTTTCCCCAACTGCCTCTGAACTTCAAGTCACTAAACAAGTTCAGGTTTTTAACGAATTCTTCTTCGGATGCTCTCCAGGCCAGGGAAGCGGAAGGGAAGTAGCCCCATTTATTATTTTCACCAAACACCGAAGACCCATCTGCCCGATAACTTACTGTGATCAGGTATTTGTCGGCAAAACTATAATTAGCCCGGCCAAGAAATGAGTTAATGATCCTTCTTGAATCATAAGAAGTTCTGTAATTTGTCTGGCTTGCCCCGCCAATATCATAAACCCCTGTAATATCTGAGGAAAAGCCCTGGGCCTGAATATCTGAGCCGTAGTTAACAGATGATTGCTGTTCTGCAACTCCTGTCAGCGTTATATGATGTTTGGTATTTATTATTTTATTATAGGTCAGGATATTGGAATTCTGATAATACAGACTTTTATCGTCAGTTATATTACCTATACCATTTACCGGTCTACCATTTTTAGTTAATGAGTTATAATACAATCTCTTGTCTGAGTTATAAATTCCTGCTGCGCCTGTAATCTTAAGCGTAAGCCCTTCCAAAATCCTAAATTCGAGGAAAGAATTAAGATTAGAGGTTGTCGTGCTAAGTTCATTAAAGGACCCCATAGCTGTAGCCATTGGATTCCAAACGTCCCTGTCTCCGTAGGCGGTTGGTGGTTTACTATAATTACCAAGGGCATCATATACCGGTGTGCATGGGTCAAATCTGAGAACCGAATTAACAGCCTGTGATAAGATATCAACATACCTGACACCTTCCCCGGATGGAGGTATATTACCTTTATCCTTAATAACATTCATATAAAGAGCGGCCTTTAGCCACTTATTTACGTTTATATCGAGATTTGATCTGAGAGTGTAGCGTTTGAACTGGGTATTAACAATCAGGCCCTGCTGATCAAAGTACCCACCGGCAATAAAGTACCTGACAGCATCGGTTCCCCCTTTTATAGAGATTTGATGCATTTGCAATGTAGCTTTACGAAAAAGCTGATCCTGCCAGTCAGTACCGCCTGTTTTGTCTAATGCAGCAATCTGAGCGTCAGTAAATGGAAGTACCGGATCACCGTATAAGTTTTGAGTTGCCTTCCAGATATTTTGCATTCTGGCATATTCCGGGCCATTAAGCAGATCAATTTTCTTCACAATAGACTGAACACCATAACTGTAGCTATAATCAACAATTGGCGCGCCGATTTTACCACTTTTTGTAGTAACAAGGATTACTCCATTAGCGCCCTTGGATCCATAAATAGCAGTAGCCGAAGCATCTTTCAGAACTTCAATGGATTCAACCTCATTAGGGTTTAAGGAGCTAAGGTCGCCTCCCTGAAAACCATCTATCACCACAAGAGCATTATTACCCCCGGTAATCGAATTTCCTCCACGAATTCTGATAGTTGCAACTCCACCCGGAGCACCATCATTATTTGTAACTACCACACCGGCTGCATGGCCCTGCAAAGCCTCATCCGACCGGATAGAAGGTAATCTTACAAGATCAATTCCTTTTACAGAACTAACTGATCCGGTAACGTCGCTCTTTCTCTGGGTTCCATATCCTACAACAACCACCTCATCCAGATTTTGAATATTGGGCACTAAACTAACGTTAAGGACTGTCTTACCTGCAACCGGAATTTTAACCGTGGCATATCCAACAAAGGAAAATACCAGGATTGAATTATTATCCAGTACATCAATAGCATATTTACCGTTTATATCAGAGATTACGCCTTTGTTTGTACCTGCTAAAGAGATATTTACACCAATTAGTGGTTCATTAGTTGTTGCGGCTGTAATTGTCCCTGTTACAGTGACAGTCTGATTAATTGTTTTTGAAGGTGCAAAAACAATTAATTTATCCATAACTACATATGACAAATCTGTGCCCTCCAATGCCTTGTCTAAAACTGAGGCCACAGTAGCTTCGTTTACGTCAAGGTTAACAACCCGGGTCACATCAACCTGATCTGTCTTGTAAAAGATTTTGTAATCACTTTGGTTCTCAATAGCATCAATTACATTTAAAAGAGTTTGAGTTTCATTATTCAGCTTGATTATGCTGGATTGACCATACCCCGTAGCAAAACTCTGCAGCGTGGCAAGTATTAGAAAAACAGTCATTAATTTCATAATCAGTAAGGTTTTTTGCAGGTATTTTTTTTTGAGAAATACACCCAAAAACAAATCTTTTTTCATAGTTTTGAAGGTTTTAATTTTAGTAAATACCCATGAGTCATCTCCAAGATATCCATGGGGTAAATTAATTTTGAATCACCGGAAGATGTTTCAGCATTTTCCGGTTTTTCATTTCTGGTTACTTAACTTTTGTTTTTTTTCACAGGCTGCTGGTTTTAAGGTTTCTACTTTTTTCTTTGTATTTTGGAAATAATAATCGTATCCTTTTCAACTTTGTATATGATCGGTGTAGTTATTTTTATAGCTTCAAGCACCTGATAAACTGTTTCATTATGTACAAATTTTCCACTATAGCGTTCTGTCTTTAACTCCATATCGTCAATTTTGATCCTGACATTAAACCATCGCTCCATCTTTATGGCAAGATCCTCAAATGACTCGCCGTTAAAAACAAGCAACTGGTCTTTCCAGCTGACCAGGCTTTCAGGATCTACCTTCCTGACAGTGATCGGATTTAAGTGCGAAGCTGACTGATCCGGCATTGTCCTATTTTGTAACGTGGCCATTTCATTGGGTTTAATGATAATGGCTTTATGATCACCATGTACGTCTTCAACCTTAACCTCTCCCCTGACAACGATAGTTTGTGTTTTTTCATCACCCGGATAACATTTGACATTAAAGGCGGTACCTAAAACATTTACTTTTACATCACGGGTATTTACCACAAAGATTTTGCCGTGTTCTTTTACAACATCAAAAAAAGCCTCGCCTTCCAATGTAACATCCCTTGAAGTTTCTCCAAACATAACAGGATACCTGAGTCTGCTGGCTGAATTAATCCAAACATGTGAACCATCCGACAGAATAATCTGTGCCTTTTCCCCAAGAGGGACTATGATCTCATTATAAGCAAGTTCCCGGACCTTAATGTTGTGATTGCGAAACACATTCCAGAGTGAAGATAATCCGATAACCAGCAGGCTCACTGCTGCTATCTTAAACCAAATGGAATTGACAAAAGAAATAGACCTTGCTGAGTCAGGTTTCTCCTCATCTATAAACCTCATCAGTTTTGTTAAGGATTCATTTTTATCGACAATTATTTCGCTTTTTCTGGTATTCATCAGGGTTTTGAGAACATTCACCGCGGTTTCGAGCGCCTCTTTTCTTTCCGGATGAACAGCGATCCATTCATTCCATATCCGGGTGGATTCCGGATTTGTTCCTTCGACAAATTCACGGAAAGATTCGCTGAGAATCAGATCTCCCAATTCATTAAAATCAGTTGTTTTCAATACTTTAAGGAATTAACAATATTCAGGTGTTTTTATGTATCACGGGGATATTAATTTTTTATACTCAGCAGACGAGGTTTATTTTTAAAATATATTGAAAACATGGAATACTACAGGGGAGATAGCCTTCAACTTAAGCTTCGGGGATGAATGAGAAACTGCATAAAAAAGTTTCCACTCCTTTTGAAGGAGGGTGGTCGGGACGATTGATGGGTGTTGTTTTCAGCTAAAGTCTGATAAATATCTTCCGCTTATAAAGGAAATAGCAGATATACCATACCATAGCCGCTACAATAACTATTGTAATCATATTAATTATGATCTCATTAGTCCAAAAGAAAATCCTTGGTATAAACGGCTCGGTCATCCTTCTAAGCAATTGTGTGCCTCCCAGGTTAAAGAAGATGTATATAAATATTGGGTTCATTCCAACAATGGCAAAGAAGAGACCAAGCTTCCGGAAGCCCATAATATCTATCAGCCAGTAAGAAAAGGCCATTGCCATTAAACAATATCCCCCGCTTACAATCATGAAAGAACTGGTACATAAACGTTTTATAATAGGAATAAACGGATTCAAGCAATATCCGAATATAACACCGGTAAGTCCGACAATTAGCATCACCAGAACCTTTTTTCTTTGAGGCCACTCTTTTAACAGCAATTTACCAACAACCACACCCCATATTGTATGAGCAGTTGTTGGAATGGCATTAAATGAAACCCAGTGGCCAGGACTTAAATATCCTGTTGTAGTAAGGTCAAACCAGGATCCAAAATTATGATCAGGTGTAAATGGATGATTAAAACCGTTAACAGACCATAGACGATAAATCAGATCCGACAGAATGATCAGGGCAAAAGAGATCACCAGTTGCCACTTGATATCTTTCTGCATAAGCATATAAGCTATTATATATGTAAATGACAATTGTGCAAGAACGTTCTGGAAGCCGATATAATTCAATTCTGATCCTAACATAAAGCCCAATACAAGTAACCAGAAGGAACGGATGAGGGCATGATAAAACGCCTTTCTTCCTGTATCGCCCCTTGCTAGACGTTTAGCGAGGGAGAATGGCATAGCTACACCCACAATGAACATAAAGAAAGGTTGGATTAGATCCCAGGCATAAAGTCCATTCCATTCAGCATGTTCTAATTGCTTATTTATTAAAATGATAATAGCCCCCGCTTTACCTTGTTCTACTATCCCGTTAAATAGTGATGCTATTCCTGTTACGAGAATGAACATGGTAAAGCCGCGAAAAAAATCAATCGAAAGAATTCGCTCATGTACCTTATTTGGTTGAGTTGGTTTGTTGATATTTTCCATATTAATCCATCTAGTTACGCATCAACTGTAATCCTCTGCTGATCAGATTTCTGACTGATTGCACATTCATATCCATTATCTGTGCTATAGTTTCAATTTCCATCTCTTCAAAATAACGCAGATAAATTGCATGCCTCTGACGGGGAGTCAGCTGGTTTAACAACCCGATGATCTTATCGTGTGTTTCTTTTTCAACTTGTTTCGAAATCATGAAATCCTCAGCAGTGTATTCAACAATAAACAACTCCTCAATATCATGATCGATGGGAAGAGTTTGTCTCTTTAACTCAAGGATATCAATGATGTGATGCCTTAACGATTTGAATAGATATGGGTATATGTCCACTACCGGTTTCAGGTTGTTGCGGTTTTTCCAGAGCTTGAGGAATAAATTCTGAATACAATCGTTAGTCAGTTCCTGATCGCGGGTAAGCTTCATACCATACCGATACAGATTGTCATGGCAGGCAAGAAATATTTCTGAGAATGCATGCTTATCGCCTTGAAGAAATAATGACCACCAATGAGATTGATTCATTTAGCAAAAACCGGTTAGCCAGATTTAGGAATTCAGGGTTATAGTTAATCTTCAGTACAAACAAATTTAATAAGAAATTTACTTAAACCGCAGCCACATTAAGATTTTGTTTGATGTAACCGAATTATACAGAATCGTGTTTGCTGGAATTTCTTTGTAACATCGATTTGAAGATTAACCGAAGCTTTGTTTGCAACAGCTGAGAATTGGATCGCTGATAGAAATAAATATGAATTACAGGAAATATCAGGAATAGCAAAATTTTTTTAATGATTTTTATTTAATAATAACTAGTTAATAACGTTTAAGTTATTTTCTGATTTAACTATCCGTTGTCCCGTCGAAAGTAAATATGTTCCGAGAATTGCCATAACAATGCCTATAAATGAGATCAGATTAATGCGCTCCTTAAGGAAAACAAGAGCCAGAGATACAGTAAAAACCTGTTGTAGTGTAGCTGCAACAGTACTAACCTTTGAGGCCTTTCCACCTGCACGGTAAGCTGAAAAAACAGCCAGCACCCCCAAGCCATCTAAAAATCCTGCCGCTGATCCGAACCAAAAGCTCTTTTGTTGAAAATGAAAATCGACCAATCCGAAAGCTATAAAGCTGATAGAAACCATAAGAGAAGATATTATGAAACTAATATACGACCACGATGCGGTCAGATTACCGGCAATTACTTTCTGGGAAGCGCTGTACAATCCAAATAATATCAGTGATGTAAATGCAAATATCAGCCAGCTCTTTGGTCCCACATTTTTAAAAAAATGCAAAGGATCCCTTAAAATTTCCGATTGACCCGACATAATAATTATTGCAGGCACCACAATGAAAATCCCCAATGCGTTTAACGGGGTCAGCTTCTCTTTAAAAACAGCAAGAGCCACTAAAATGGTTACTATGGGGTAAAGATTAGTAAAGGGGATAACAATAGCGGCCTGTCCTCCCATTTTAAATGACTGGTAAACAGATACATTACCCAGTACTACAATGATGCCTGCTCCCACTCCAAATATAATTCCCTTTATATTAGCTTCCGTTATTTTACAGTGCCTGATGACAAGAGGCAATGTTAACAGAGCTCCCGAAGTGAACATGAAATGTGTTGCAAATGGCCCTGTATCACCAGATATAAACTTGGTCAATATTCCCCAAACTCCCCAGGTAAGAGCAGCCAGAATTGAATATACCAGCCAGAGCCATTTTTTTCTATACTCACTCATCATATGGTAACGGAGCATATAATAAATCTCTCATGTTGTATCCTTTTTCAAATAGGTTAACTTAATCAAGCGCAACTAATCTTCTGATCTTTTCCATTATTGAAGTTTTTGAAGGATGCTCCTTAAGATTAACTCATATGCATCTGACTGACGCATGAATCCAAGGTCTGTGGGATGAGTCCCATCGACTGTACCCTCACCATCCGAGCCGAGTTCACCTTCTGCTATCTGATAATACAGATTCCTGAATCCGTTATTCAACAGGTTTTCATAAGCGATTCTGAGAGCTTTCCGGCTATCAGTACCCCGCAGACTTCTTGTTTTAACGAGAAATCCATCATCGTATGTTATACCTTCTGCCAGAACAATAGGCGTTTTAGGATGAGCTTCTCTAAGAATCCGGATAAAAGGCTCAACCCGCAGTGCTACTTCACCGGCTTCAAGATTCGGCAGACAATCAATAAAATAGATTTCAGGGTCGAGTTCCGAAATCAAACTGGCGACCTCAGGTTCCATTTTACCACTCCCGGAAAATCCGAGATTTATAATATCACGGTTCAACCTTCTTCCTAAAATAGCTGTTGTGCACATGCCTGGACGAGAAGCACATCCTCCCTGAGTAATGGAAGTGCCATAAAATACGATCGGTTTTCCATTTATCCGGGGTGCCTTTTCTATTTTATTCCCCTTTGGTATTCCAATTTCCAGATAATTGATCCCATTATATAATGGCAGATAAAGAAGATATTCCCGTTTTCCCGATGGTATTCCCTCGACCAGCGATTCCTCGTTTTCAGTTTTTCTGGGTTTCCCTACTCCAAGCCAGCGCCACGAATTATCATCTGCTCTAACATATAAATCCAGTCCGCTGACACCTGTAGGAGCAAAATGAGGCATACCAAGTGATTCTGAGGAGAGTCCCCACTTAGCTTTTATAACAGGAGCATCTGTAAAAAAATGCACATACATTCCGGCCGTTTGTTTGCCGAGGTCCCAGACGGCGGAAGGAACATGTCCCTCTGCGCTGGCAGGCAGCCTGTAATAAAAGGAAGAGTCATTTTTCCACCCTTTTCCTCCGACCCCAAGTTCTTTCGCATCAGTCCATTTAAATAGGCTATCCGGGGAATTGCTCAAAACAGGATATACTTTCAGAAGATTCAATATCAGGGCAATCACGAGAACCCTGATCTGGTTGCTTTTCAGGAATTGTGCTGTTTCAGTCATAATTAAAAGTTTACTCAATATAGTTCGGAACATCATTAATTTGTTGTTTCCAGATATCTTACCGTCGGCTTTCTACCGACTAAATCAGTGAACTCGTCCCTCTCCCCAAGACTGTGTTCCCCATTTTATTAACGGCGGCTGTTTCATAAGCAAGATAATCGATATTCCTAAATTACCTACTTGTCAATGTGATTATCTTAGACCTTCATCCGACGAAGCCGGTGAATTAGTCCTCAACAAATTCTCTTATCCGTATTCAGGACCGCAGATCAGATAATTATTTTCAACTCGTCCAGGATAAGGGTTTTCATGCAGAAACATTCTTGTAAATTGCCGTAGCCGGGTGAAACCGATACTCTCCAGCCATTTAATCAGCTCCGCCTTATCATCAGGAACATCCACAACGATCTTTTCTCCGGATAATTTTGCTAAGACAAACGCGATCACTTTTTTTGCTTCCGCAGGTCCAGGGGCAACAACCGGGCCGATCTGAAAGAAATTTCGTCCTTTTCTTCCCAGTGAGAAGGCATTTATTCTGCCCTCATATCTTAAGCAGAAGGCTTTATCAGGACTATCCTTATAAAGGGAACTGAGAAGATAAGATCTTTCACCTCCAAATACAGTAAAATCCAGTAAAGAAATCTCAGCAATATCAGATGGTTGTATAGATTCAGGTTTTATCTTACCTTCTACCGAACCGTAGTTTAATTCTGATGATTTTACCATCCTGTGAATCACATATTCATTGTTGAATCCAATCTTTTCATAAACTGGTTGTCCGGCAGGGGTTGCGTCAAGTTTAACCGATTTGCACGATTCCAGCAGATTGAGTAAAGATGCTACAAGCAATTTGGCAATACCTTTTCCCCTGTAATCTTTATCAACCAGGACCATTCCGAGCCAGGCAACTAAATTTGAGTAATTCATTGCTGTTGCGCTTCCGACTATCCGGTTGTCACTTTCAGCCACAAGGCAATGGTTTTGCGGACCATTTAATAACCTGGTCCAGTCCTTATCAGTCTGGTTCCAATGTTCTGCGTCTGAGAGCAAGAGACATTTTGCTATGTCATAAGAATGCATTTGTCTTATTGCGATGGTCATATAAGTGACTGGTGTTAACGTGCACAAGTTAATTAAACGCCATGGATTTTTAAAATTTTCGGCAAACTATTAACCAGTTAATATATAGATAATTAAAAATCCAAGAAAAGACAGTTTCAATATAATGAACCTAAAATTGTTTACGTTCACATAAATATATATTTTTGCACTTATTCCAATATTTATGATTTCAAAAATCAGATTGATTGATATTGCTAAAAAAGCAAATGTCTCACTGGGTACAGTAGATCGTGTAGTTAATAACAGGGGGAATGTCGCCCCGGAAACCGAAAAGAATATCCGACAGATTTTGAATGAATTTGACTATCAAACAAATCTGATAGCAAGTTCTCTCTCTTCCAAAAGAAGACCTGTATTCACCGTTCTAGTTCCTAAACCGCAGGGTGAGGACTACTGGTATAAGATCCTTTCCGGTATTGAAAAGACTGAAAAGGCCATATTGCAGTTTGGGGTCAAAATAACAAAATTATTATATGATCAGGACGACAATATCCAGTTTGCCAGCCTGACATCTCAAATATTAAAGAGCCAATGTGACGGGGTGTTGATAGCCCCTTTGTTTCATAAGGAGGTAAAAGGATTCGTTAATGATTTAGAGAAGGAGAATATTCCTTATGTTGTGATTGATTCGCCCATTGAGGGATCGCAGTCACTTTGTTCAATCAGTCAGGATTATTTTCAAAGCGGAGTACTGGCGGCAAAACTTATTGATTATGGTTTGGATAAAAATGATGAACTTCTCTCAATCAGTAATCTCATATATGCAGATTATTTTGAACATGTACAGGAACGGTTAAATGGCCTTAAATACTTTTTTGAAACACAGTCTAAAAATAAACGGACCATTCATTTTCTTGAGATTGTAAATCCGAAATTTGAAAAACTTGCAGTATTATTAAAGGAAAAACTACTAAAGTTTCCAAAAATCAGGGGAATTTTTATTGATAACTCTAAAGCACACTGGGTTGGACGGATTCTGGAAGAAAACAATATCACTAAAATAAAACTTATTGGTTTTGATCTGATTGAGCAGAATATAAGATATCTGCAAAATGGCATTATTGATTTCATTCTGTTTGATTATGCAGAAAATCAGGGAGAACAGGGACTTCAGATCCTGTTCGATTTCATAGTTTCGAAGAAGACAATTGATCAAAAAATAAAAATGCCAATTTATATTGTAACAAAAGAAAACCTGGAAGGGTTCCTGCCGGATCACTATTTTAACCATTGAACAAGGTAATCTTTCAGTTTATCAGCTGGTTTTTTAAAGACTATATTTAGCTGATTATAAGCTCCTGACAAGTGAAAAGCTTCCCTGATCGTTTTGAAATCCTGGATATTCCCTTCTTCATCAATTGTTTTACCCATGTTGTCCACAGGATTGAATATCAGCAGTCTTCCGGGTGCAAAACTGCCGGCAAGATCCGGCAGGTCATATGCGGACAAGGAACCTGGAACTGCATTAAGGATAAAACCGGGTTTATAAAAACGATTCATTACAACAGACTGGTAAGAGGATAATGGTTCAATAAGGGCAATCTTTGAGAATGCTTTATCAAATGCAGCTGCATGCAGCAATACAGGTGTCATTTCCCCCAATGCAAGTCCATAGACTACATTAATTGAATTGATTTTTCCCAACAATTGGCATAGTCTTACAACATCTGATGCCCTGATTCCGACAATACTACGTCCGGCGAGCAAAGATGCAAACCAGACATTATATGATATGCCGCCGATATATGAATCTCCCTGAAAAATGCCGGGTCCCATCTCTCCGATACCCAACAGGTCAGGGGATAATACAGTAAAACCCATTCTGACAAACCATTCCATCTCACCACCGGGAAAAGCTTCGGCCGACTTATCTGATGGATGAAGATAGATTAAACCTTTCCCATTCGAGCTGTCGGGTACCATTAACAGGTAAGGAATAACATAATCTGAGCCGCATGTTTCAAAATACTTCTCAATTACATATCCGTTTCTTTTGATCCGTCCTGTAAATACAGGTACCATATTTTCTGACGGGTCTTTATATCCCGAAAGCTTCCTGGCAGAATTTATTGCTGAACTAAGATGAGTTTTAAGATCTTGCCCGGCAGCATCCAGGATATCAAGCTGCATTTTTGATTCTTTAAGATTCAGACTGAAAACAGTTTCCCTTTTATAGGCAACAGAGTCGCTTGTGGTGGGTCTTACACGGAGCTCATCGTCATTTAACAGACTAAGTTCTTCATCCTTTGGGCTTCCAGGATTATTCAGATACTTCTGGAAAAATGAATACATAGCTTCACGGTTTTTTTTGGTTGACTCGTGTGGTGCATCATCCTCAACCATTCTAAAATTGTCTGTCTGGCCATATTTATTATAAGCGCCGGAAACTTCTTTTGCAGTTTCTCTTGCTCCCTGGATACTGAAAAAATCATTGGTGGTAGTTATCATCAATGTGGGTTTAGGTGCTCTTACCTCAAGAAAATCAGCATGATCGATTCCTCTTTCTATCTCATTTAACAGATTTTGTTCAGCATCCTGCGGTCCGATGGACTGCAGTAACCTTGCAAAATTGGTAATATAACCTTCAGGGGCAGCGGCTATTATACGATCATCAAAGGCTGCAATATATGCAGATTGAGTTCCACCTCCGGAACGACCGGTTATTCCTATTCTGTCAGGATCAACCTCTTTCCTTGAAAGAAGAAAGTCGACGGCTCTGATGCCATCCCATATCATATATTTCGCATAAGAACTTCCTGAAATAAAAACCTGGGCGCCAGGATAAGAGTGTTCATCGGTAGGACCATTAATAAATGATTGCCCTGAATCTGAATCATTATACTCTTTGCGTTCACCCTGCCCTACAGGATCAAAAGCAAATACAATAAATCCTTTTTTTACCAGGTTCAGGATAATATGCTGATAGACTTTGTTTCTGTAACCGTCTGCCGAGTGACCACTGCAGTAAATAATAGCAGGAGCCTTACCTTTATTTATTACTGCTGGGATAAACAGAGAAGAGGTCACAAAAAAGCCTGGCTGTGACTCATACACGATCTGCTCAACCCGGAAACCATCCTGGGTAACGACTCTCAGAGTTTTTGCATTTAAAGGAGTCTTTGAAGGAAATGGGCCAACAATATCCCAAAGGATTTTTCTAACATTTTTTTGTCTTTCCTGCCACCCGGATAGCGTGTGAATCTCCGCTACAGTTGCGGATCTTTTATTCAGGAGGTCACATGACTGACGTTTAAGATAAGAATATAATGAATTGCCTGCATCAGCATATTCAAGCCAACCGTTCTCAGCAGATCTTAAAACTCGCAGATCCTCCTGGGCAAGTGCAATCTCATTTGTAATGTATATTGAAAACAACAACAAGAAAAAGATTCGCATTGGAACCCTTTTACTCTTCATTTCAAAGGTCAGATACTCCTTCATCTTATATGGATAGATTGGACAATAACGAAGCCGAATCTTTATCCAGATAAAGCCACGCCTCATCATGTTGTCTCATAATTGAAGCCGGAATTTCAGGCCCAATAATGCCTTCAACAGTTTTTTTAACAGCATCAGCCTTACGTGAATCAGGTACACTGCAGATAATGGCCTTCGATTTCATGATCTGTTTTATCGACATACTGATTGCCTTTGCAGGAACATCGTTAATAGTAGGGAACCATCCCTCTCCCATCTGCTGACGACGACAAGCCTCATTCAGGCTTACTGCGATATATGCCTCGCTGGTTTCGAAATCAGCTGGAGGGTCATTGAATGCCAGATGACTGTTTTCCCCAATTCCGACAAAAGCAACATCAATCGGATGTTTGCTTATAAGCATACCCAGACGTGCACATTCCGCAAGGGCGTCTGCATTCCCATTTATATAGAAAAATTCCGAAGGTGATACTATATCTACAAATCTTTCTTTTAGATATTTACGAAACGAAGCAGGATGTGTTTCAGAAATACCTATATATTCGTCAAGATGAAAAGCGCTCACCTTTGACCAATCGATATCTTCTTTTGCCAATTCTTTAAGCATCTCGAACTGGGAAGCTCCGGTGGCAACAATAATATTTGCCCTTCCTTTCCTGAGAATAGCTTTACGAATTAATCCGGCACCCTTTTGAGCTGCTTTACTACCAAGAATCTGCTTTGATTCAGAGATTATTATTTCCATTTATTGTAGTTTTAAATAGTATTTTTTTTAAAAGTTAAATAGCTATTGTTAATATCATGATCCTGTTTTCATTATTTGAAGTTTCTGCGGGGATAATTTAATCATTTTAAATGCACGTAGTTCAGATTTTCATCAAGAGGAGTCATCTTTGGCATTAAAAGATGGACAAAGCCCAGAATGATAAGATATGATGATCCTGCAATGGCAAATGCCCATAAATACCCCGAGTTATTTGCTGTATCCAATACAGAACCCAAGGCAATATCTGCAATTATTGCCACTGCCACTCCAACCATCTTGCCGATTCCTATAACTGAGGCTATCGCTTTTTTTGGGAATACATCAGGAACAAGGGTATAACCGTTTATAGACCATGACTGATGTCCCGCAGCTCCAAGACCTATTAAAAGGACAGCTATCCATTTATTTGCGATAACTGGAACAAACATTACAGGTAAAATAATAATTGCACAAACCAGCATAGTAATTTTTCTCGCCTTATTTACTGACCATCCATTTTTTATTAAGGCACCGGATGTATAACCTCCGAGAAGGCTTCCCGTATCTGCCATTATAAAAATAATAAGGAAGGGAAGTCCAATATTTTTAATGTCCACACCAAACTGTTCACCAAGAAATTTTGCACCCCAGAAAAGATAGAACCACCAGACACCATCGGTAATCGTAGTTAAAGAAAAAGCCCAGGTCTCCCGCTTTGGCAACAGTTTTAGCCAGGGAATTTTTTCTTTTGTTTCCTCCTCAGAATCACTATTGATATAAGCTAACTCCTCTTTTGACAAGCGTGGGTGAATTTCCGGTTTTTGATATGTTCTTATCCATAAAAATACCCACAGAGAGCTAAGTAATCCAGTAATAAGAAATGGTATTTGCCAGTTCGATCCTTCCACTGATACGATCGCTCCTACAATGAATGGTGCTAAGATAGCCCCTACACTGGTAGATGCATCAAAAATTCCGGTAGCAAAAGCACGATCCTTCTTTGGGAACCACTCTGCCACGGTTTTAATTGCAGCAGGAAAATTTCCGGATTCCCCGATTCCCAGTCCAAAACGGGCAATGATAAAACCAGCCAAACTAAAAGCCGGTCTTATTGCTGCATGCAACATGCCAAAAATGCTCCAGATCACAATTGAAATAGTATAACCCATTTTAGTTCCAATCCGGTCAATAATTCCTCCCATAAATAGTAATCCAATACCATAAGCAATTTTGAAGGAAACTATTATGGCTGCATAATCTTTATTTGACCAATCGAAAAGCTTTTGGAGCGTAGGAGCCATAACGCCGATTATACTCCTGTCAAAATAGTTTATGGTAGTAGCCATAAACACCAGTGCTAGGATTCTGTATCTAAAGTTTCCGGCCTTATGGGTCAGTCCTGACATACTTTGAGTTTATGCTGAAATATATTATTAAGCAGGTTTATTATCTATGATTACTTCATTAATCGGATCCCAGTAAAATTTCTTACCCTCACGGTATGCTTGTGTGGCCATAATACATGCAACTGAATGCCAGAACCCAGTGTGAATATCTCCATTAGGTTTTAAATTCCGGCTTCTCATACAATCGATCCAGTTATCGAGATGATATTTACTATAATCACCAGTATCTACAGGACCAAGTTTCATACCGTATTCAGGAGTGGTGACTATTTCGGCTTTGCCGCTTTTTATCATTTCTTTAAGACCTTCATAAAAGTTGAATCCGCCTGGGAGATCCTGGTGTTCAGGAATCAGGAACCAGCTTGCGCTTCCTTCACCCCCGTGTGCAAATAAAGTTCCTTCCTTGCCACGTATTGCGGTGTAATCGCCAAATTTACTTGCAAAGTTAGTTGTGAAGGAATGCAAAAACTTCTTACCTTCATATGTAGCCAACGCCTGAAATGTGTCGGGATTTTGCCTGATATCCGGCCATCCGAATATTCCTCCGTTTGCTACCATCGAATCCGGGATGGCAGTATCGGTGTAAAAATGAATCAACCCACTCCCATGACTCATCCATTGCGAAGTTATTCCGCCTGAATACTCACGGAATATTCTGAATTCAAAATATTTCCATGGATCAAACGGAACAAATGGTTTTCCTAAAAGCCATCGGTTCCAGTCGGTATCTTCCTGCCTGATCATTGCAACGTCCGGATCGGCCGGGTCATGCCACCGGGGATTATTATCATTCCAGACTTGTTCAATTTTTGTGATCTGACCTAACTTCCCGGAACGGACAATATCTCGTACCTTAAGCTGCATGGGATCGCTTAACCATTGTGACCCCATCTGAACAACCTGTTTAGAAGCCATTACAGCTTTCCGTGCCAGCTTAGCATCCTCCAAATCGGTGGCCATCGGCTTTTCACAATAGCAATCTTTTCCCGATTCAATAACCTGAGCTAGAAGTTTTGCATGCTGAAAATCTCCTGTTCCTATCATTACAGCATCTAAATCGCTCATTTTCAATAAGTCTTCAGAATACTTAAATTCTTTTACATCTGCTCCGAATTTATTTTTACATATCGAAGCATGATGCTCTCTGTTGAATTTCCAAATATCGCATACTGCAACGACTGCAAGATTTTTATCTTTTTCAGAAGCCTTAACCATATCCAAATGGCCCCTGCTGCGACTGCCACAACCTAAAAAGCCAATATTTATGCGATCATTTGAACCGGATATTCTCCTGTATGAAGCAGCGTCAGTTGAAGAAGCTCTGGCAATACTACCTGAGATAGCTATAGATGCTATGCTTGTAGCAGTTTTGCCAATAAAATCCCTTCTGGTGAAATTTTTGTAAGGCATAATTCTGTATTTATTTCATTGCTTGTTAACGTGCACAAATTAATGAATAATATTGGACGGGATAAAATTTTCATCAATTAATTTTATATAATTAATATATAAGTTATTATGAAAGAAATTCAAATTGAATTAATTAATTCAACGTACTAATGTGTACGTACACATTATTTATATATTTTTACAATATATTGATAAAATAAAGGTATGAAGATTAAATTAAATATGCGAACAGCAATTTTATTTTGCTTTTTAATAGTGCTTCCTGAAATTCAATCTTGTTTTCAGGTAAATATACCGGAGAAACCAGTCAGCCATTGGGAAAAAATTGGAGCAGGCGGAGGCGGTGCCACTTTCTCTCCGGCCATCAGCCCTTATAATTCAAACTATGCCTATGTTGCCTGTGATATGACAGGATCATTTGTTACATATAACGGAGGACAATCGTGGAGAATGTTTTCATTGCGGGGAGCTGTCAGCTTCTTTGTTTTCGATCCGGTTGATTCCAATATAGTATACGCAAATTCCATTGCTCTTTTCAGAAGTACTGATCGCGGGAATTCCTGGAAGATAGTATATCCGGCTCCTGGAGACATTAAAGGATTTGTGCCAAAAGGAGATCACGCGGAAGAGTTAGTTTTAACCAATGACAGCACTATCCGCAATGTTGTAACCCTGGCTGTTGATCCTGAAAATTCGATGAAACTTCATGCAGCAATCTCTGTCAATAATATCGTTGCTTATTACTTCTCTGATGATCAGGGAGAACACTGGACCAGGGTAAAGGATCTTGAGAATGGGGTGAAAAACATTTATATAGATCCCTCTTCTCCCAAAGAAAACCGAACTCTGTACATTACCGGAAGGAACTCAATAACTATCAGGGAAAAAGGAACCTGGAAAATTTATCCCGGTCCTGAAAATGTTGGAGCGCTCAATTGTTTTGCAGCCGGATTTGATAAGTTGCATAACAAATTTATCATCTATGCGATTTCGGGAAAATGTTATTCCCATCCGGGAAACGATCTTTCCGGAATTTATTATACTGATAACGGCGGCAAAAACTGGTTAAACAGGCAGGACGATATTCTTAATCTCAGGAGAGATAATGATGATATTCCTGAATGGCGCTGTATCTCCACAAGCGATTCACATCCTGAAGTAGTTTACGTTTCCTATAACGGTTTGAAAGAGCACCAGGATACAACATGCATGGGCGTTGCTAAAAGTGAAGATTTTGGAAAGACATGGAAACTGGTCTGGAAAGATCGTCTGACCAGCAAAGGGAATTTAAAGTCTCCGAATTATAAGGGAGGCTGGATTGATGAACGATTCGGACCATCCTGGGGAGAGAATCCTTTTTCAATTGCCGTTTCCCGGGTTAATCCGGATATATGCTATACAACGGATTTTGGCAGGACTATTAAAACTCCGGATGGAGGAAAAACCTGGGAACAGGTATATACTAATAGGAAAGATGGAGAAGGCTGGATCTCCCGCGGACTTGAGGTTACAACCGGATACAGGATTGTTTTTGATCCGTTTGAAATTAATCATTTGTTTATGGCAAATACTGATATCGGTTTAATGGAAAGCAAAGACGGAGGAGAAAGCTGGATGAGCGCCATAAATAATAATGGCGTACCAAAGAACTGGCTTAATACCACTTACTGGCTGACATTTGATCCGGAAGTGAAAGGAAGAGGCTGGGCTGTCATGAGCGGAGTACATGATCTGCCACGACCTAAAATGTGGAGGAGAAATGGAACAGTAAACTTTGAAGGAGGTATATTGGCAACAGAAAATAGCGGAAAATCGTGGCGGCCGGTTAGCAGGGATATTGGTGAAGCAGCATTCACGCATATACTCATTGATACTGAAAGCAAGAAAGAAGCAAGAACAATATATGCATGTGCCTTCGGAAAAGGAGTCTACAAATCTGTGGATGGAGGCAAAACCTGGACACTTAAAAATAATGGAATTTCAGGAACCGGCCCTTTAACATGGCAGATTGTCCAGGCAAATAAAAACAGGACCCTGTTTCTGATTGTTTCCAGACGAAGTGAGGACGGTAGTATTGGTAATGAAAAAGATGGGGCTATTTATCGTTCTGATGATGGTGCTGAAACCTGGGTAAAATTAATTCTCCCTCAAGGCACAAACTGTCCTGTCAGTTTAGTTATCGATGAGGAAAATAATAACCGGGTTCTTCTTTCAGCCTGGGGACGGCTTTCAAAAGGTCAATTCTCTCAGGACACAGGTGGTGGAATATTTCTTTCAACTGATAATTGTAAGAGCTGGAAACAAGTTCTTGAGAAAGATCAGCATATCCATGATCTGACTTATGATCACCGTAATAATACCTATTATGCATGCGGCTTTAGCAGTGCAGCTTACCGTTCAGAAGACAGCGGTGAAACCTGGACACGAATCAGGGGTTATAATTTTAAGTGGGGACAGAGGGTTGAACCGGATCCAAGGAACCCGAATAAAATATTTGTTATCACTTTCGGCGGTGGTGTCTGGTATGGCCCTGCGAAAGGTGATGAAAAAGCCTTAGAAGATATTATTAAATGATTGATTCGAAAAACCGGAATATCTTGAGTATAACCCGGCTATAAGACTTACTTTTGGTAATGTATCATTTAATTCATAAAATCTATTATACTGAACCCTGATTATTTATTCATGAGATATGAAAAACCTGAAAAGAACGATCCCGCTTCTTATTGTCACCGGTTTGACGATGATGATTACATGCTGTAAATCCCCTTCAAATGAAGGTTTAAACAGAAAAAGCTTTCAAAATCCATCATCAGAGAATTCAATCCACGCCTGGTGGCACTGGCTTGATAATTCCATTACCAGGGAAGGTATAACCAAGGACCTTGAAGCCATGAAAAGTCAGGGCATCTCAACTGTTACAATCCTGAATGTAGGTTTACTTGGAGAAAAGGATATGGGTGTTCCCCAGATAAAGTTCAATACTCCTGAGTGGTATGAGATGTTTGAATGGGCTTTGCATGAAGCCAGGAGACTCGACATGCATGTCGGAGCCCATAATTGTGATGGGTGGAGTTCGAGCGGCGGACCATGGATTACTCCTGAGTATTCTATGAAAAGATGTACATGGAGTAAAACTGTCGTAAGAGGTTCAGGACAGACCGTAATTCAGTTATCTCAGCCAAAAAAGAACCTTGATTATTATAAAGATATCCGGGTCGTAGCATTTCCAACAAAAGATCAAACCAGTTCATTCGTGGAAATAAAACCGGAAATATCTTTGAATGGAAAACTTACCGGTGATCTTTTATACGATTCAAATCCTTTCAGTGGTGTTTCAGTTAATGATTCCAGTGAAATAAATATAGCGTTCAGCAAAAAATTTATTGCCACGAAGATAGCCATTCATCCCCGCATGGAATTTACCTGGGGAAACCTGGAAGGCATTAATTATCAGATTGAACTAAAGACATCCGATGATGGTAAAAACTTTAAACAGTTTCAACGGCTTGAAGGCACACCTTTGAATAAAACCTCAATTATAGAAATTCACCCGGTTAACGCTAAGTATTACAAACTAATATTCAGAAAAATTGACAGTTTGGGTTTTGGCACTATGCAAATCTCCGAACTTGAGCTTTTGGATAAAGATGAAAAACCCGGTTATAATACCTCAATACCTTTTCATCTTGAAAAAACCGTAACAACCATGGCTAACAAGGCTGGGGATATTCTTCAACAGGGGAAGGAAGCCGCTAATGCTATAACAGCTTCAGGTATTCTGGACCTCACACAATACATGACAGCCGATGGCACCTTAAGCTGGAAGGTCCCTGAAGGGACATGGACAATCCTTCGCATCGGATATACCACTACTGAAGCAACCAATGCACCGGCAACTTCAGCCGGCAGAGGACTGGAATGTGACAAGATGGATACAGCAGCATTAAATCTTCACTTCCGCAGTTTTCCCGTAAAACTTATTGCTCATGCCGGACAATATGCCGGAAACACATTTGAGTATATGTTCATCGACAGTTGGGAATGCAGATACCAGAACTGGACCGATAGCTTTGCATCTGAATTTGAAAAACGAAGACACTATAGTATTGTAAACTGGTTGCCGGTAATATGCGGTGAAACAGTT
>Ga0302296_1000913_pt1 | contig 22872 bp, 13 predicted proteins | sample III_Fen_N3_1_FD_194546 | JGI IMG/M metagenome (GOLD analysis project Ga0302296, IMG submission 194546) | Peat permafrost microbial communities from Stordalen Mire near Abisko, Sweden - III_Fen_N3_1 | ecosystem: Environmental > Terrestrial > Soil > Wetlands > Permafrost | place: Sweden: Abisko...
GTTATGCTACTTCGCTGGTCAGTACTAAAATCCACACCAAAGTTAAAATCAGCCATGTCAGTATTTCATTCCCAAAATCGGTAGTCATCGAGGGTCTTTATCTGGAAGACCTTAACAAGGACACCTTAGTATTCGCCAGTCAGGCAAAAATCAACATTGCACTTTACGGCTTATTATCCAGCAAGATTAACATCAGTTCGCTTACGCTGGAAGACGCGACTGTCAGGCTACACAGCACTAAAACCGATCCGCTTTTCAATTACAATTTTCTGTTGACTGCATTCAGCGATACCACCAGTCAGATCGTTGCAGATTCTTCAGCACAGTCAAAATGGACATTCAGTTTAGGTCGTGTAAGCTTGAAAAACGTCCGTTTTCGGTACGACGATGAATATGCCGGGATGAATATTTCCGCAACGCTCAACAATTCAAAATTAAACTTGGATGGCATCGATTTTCAGAAATCAGTTTACCGAATCGATGAATTATTACTTGATGGCCTGATGGTTAACGTTTTGGTAACTGAATCTGATAACACTTCGAAAAGTCAATCCGGAAGTGTTTCTCCAAAAATATCAGCTAAAAATCTGGAACTCAACAATTCCACAATCAGTTATACCGATTCGGTGGGTAATCTGTCAGTCTCTTCGGTTATCGGCCAGGGCAGGCTGAAAGATGCTTACCTCGACATGCAAATGCAGCTCTTGTCTTCCAATGATTTAAACTTGTCGAAAAGCAAAATAACCTACCATACATTTGCGCCTGAAATTCCCATAAACGCTGCGATTTCTTCATCTGGAAACAACTGGAAAGTTACCATGAACAGCGTTGAAATGACGGACAACACTTTTACTTATCAAATCGGGAATAAACCTGAACTGAAAGGCGTGTTTGAACCGAACAATATAACGTTCAGTAAATTAACTCTTTCTGCAACAGGCTTTCAGTATTCATCCGATCTGACCAAAGTTTCGGTTAAAAACTTCAGCGCAACCGATCAAAACAACTTTACAATCACCAATCTTGAAGGTGATTTCAAAATGGATGAACATTCCATTACCACCAATAAGCTGAAAGCCAGCACCTCCTACTCTACTCTCGATGCAGATTTTGCTATTCAATATGCTTCATTGACCACCTTGATGGATTCGATGCAATTCAATATCATGAGTTTAGACCTTCGAAATCTAAATTTCAGAAACTCTGATATTCTTTATTTCAGACCTGAACTCGCGGCACAACCGTTCTTCCGGAATAGCCTGAATGTGACCATCGCTTCAGGAAAGGTAAATGGTTCGTTGAATAATCTGACCGGTAAAAATCTGATCATCAAAACCGGAAGCAATACGCAGTTAGCAACCGATTTTAGCATGATCGGATTACCAAAATATGAAACCACATTCTACGATTTCCCGAATCTGAAAATGACTTCCGGAAAGAAAGACCTAAGGATGCTGGCCGGTTCGTATATTCCTGACAGTATTGAACTTCCGGGAAACATCAGTATGCAGCTTGCTTTTAAAGGAAAGCTGAAATCGTTTCAATCGACCGCAAACATGACCAGCAGTTTTGGAGCAGCAAATTTGATAGCATCAATCGATCCAAATGAAAACTTCAGCAGTAAAATAACCCTGAACAAGTTGGATGTTGGACGTTTTCTGAAAGATACTGCGATGTATGGACCGGTAACCTTAACCGCAGAAGCCGATGGTAAAGGATTGGATCTAAAAACGATTCAGGCGAAAATCAAAGCTGATGCCTCAGAAATTGAGCTGAATCAATACAAGTATCACAACCTGAAGCTGGATGGAACAGTTTCGGACAAACAATTCGAGGGGAAAGTTAACTTGAACGACGAAAATGTAATATTCGATCTGGTTGGATCAGGAAACTTTAAACCTGGTCAGGAAAAGTATCAGTTTAAGCTGAATGTACCGGGAGCCGACCTTCAAAAGCTTCGTCTCACCAAAGAAGATGTGCGGATTGCGTTTGTTGCAGCAGCCGATTTAAAAGGCGGATCTGCCGACAAAATGAATGGAACCGCCGGAATCACCAACATTACGGTTGTCCACCAGGGGAAAAAATATCAGCTTGATTCTTTTTTAACCGCTTCGGTCAATCAGCCCAATAAAAGTGAAATTAATGTCAACAGCGCCCTTGTCGATATCAAGTACGCCGGAACAGCTTCTCCGGCGGCCTTACCTGCGCTGCTTAATCAATTCGTCAATCACTACTTTCCGGTTTCCGGTTCAAATCAGTCTGTTACGAAAAGTGCTGCCTCCAATTTTAATTTCGAAATCCAATTGCATAATCACCCCATACTTTCGGAAGTACTTTTGCCTCAGCTCACCGAATTCGAGCCGGGAATCATTACCGGAAGTTTCGACAGCGAAAAAAGCGAATTGAAACTGAATGCCACCATAAATAAAATCGTTTATGGATCGACTGAAATTAAGGACTTTGCGATTGACGTGAATTCGGATCAGAAAGCCCTGAATTATAAAATTTCCACCAGTACTATTTCGAACGCACAAATCAGTTTAGATAATTTTTCAATTGACGGAAAACTCGCCAATCAGGTAATCAGCACGAACATTTCTTCATCAGATGGCAAGAACAAGAAGCTTCTGATTCAATCTCAGATTACGAAAGATAAAGAGAATTACAAGCTAACACTCAATCCTAAAGAATTTTACCTGGCGAACGAAAAATGGAATATTGCCGCCGACAATTTCATTGAATTCGGAAAAAAAGGATTTTTAATCCATCATTTTTCCATCAATGATGTGGAAAGTCAACTCAATATCGCATCGGTGAACGATAAGTTTAACGATGATGTCAAAATTGATATCAAAAATTTCGCGATAGATGATATTTCAGGAATTTTTGAAAAGGATACCAATATTGTCAGAGGAAATGTGGATGGAACTATTTTGCTAAAACGGGTTAACAATGCGTATGGCTTAGTTGCTGATGCGAAAATCAGTAACCTGTTTGTTCACAATGTTCCGATCGGGAATTTAAGCTTGAAAGCAGCAAATACTTCAGCAGAGAAATTTAATATTGAACTGAATTTATCCGGTTCGGAGAATAATTTAACTGCGAATGGCTATTACATTCCGAATGGAGGCGACCATGCGATCAGCATAAACACAGTGATTCAGTCGCTTTCGATGAAAACCGTCGAAGCTTTTTCGATGGGGCAAATCAGTGAAGCTGCCGGCACACTTATCGGAAACATAATGGTTGAAGGCAACACAAGTACACCTAACATTTCCGGAGAACTGGTTTTCAACAATGCTTTTCTCAAACCTGCTTTTCTCAATAACCGTCTGGAACTGAAGCACGAAACCATTCAGTTTAAAAACGACGGAATCTATTTTAAATCGTTTACGGTTTTAGACCCCAAACAAAATGCAGCTATCCTGGATGGTTCGGTTCTTATGAAACAATTCTCCGATTTCAGCTTCGACTTACAGGCCACAACAAAAGACTTTTTACTTTTCAACACCACCGCAAAGGACAATAAGGAATTCTTTGGACGGATGGTTCTCGACAGCAAGCTATCTATAACCGGACCGTTGAAACTTCCGGTGGTGAATGGAAAGTTGAAGATGAAAAAAGGTTCCAACTTTACCTTTTCTGTTCCTGAAGACCGTTTATCAACCGATAAAGGTGAAGATGTGGTAGAATTTGAAGATCGGGCTCAGCTCAATCCGATTTTGAAGAATGCGATCAAAAAAGGAAATCAGAATTCAGGAATCAAGGGTTTCGAGCTAACTTCCATCATTGAAATCGACAAACAGGCCACACTCCGTTTGTTAATCGATCCGGCTTCAACCGACTCGCTGGTTGTTCGCGGTGATGCGGCCTTAAGCTTTACCATGGATCGTAGCGGAAAAATGAGTCTCACCGGTGCCTACAACCTAAACGAAGGCAGTTACCTGGTGTCGCTTGAATCGATCATCAAGAAGAAATTTGACATCGATGCCGGAAGTACAATCATCTGGAACGGCGATCCGCTGGATGCCGATATATCCATCAATGCCAACTATTCGGTCCGTGCTTCGCCTTATGATTTGGTGGCAGCAGAAATGTCGGGCTTAAGCGATGTGGACAAAGGCGGCTATAAACAGCGCTATCCGTTTCTGGTTATGCTGAAACTGCGCGGAAAACTTTTAAATCCTGAAATCAGTTTCGAAATACAATTGGCGCCTGAAGACAAAGGAATTTTGGGCGGCGCGGTGAACCAGAAACTGAGCATGTTAAACGAAGATCCGTCGGCCCTGAACAAGCAGGTTTTTGCCTTATTGGTATTGAACCGGTTTATTCAGGAAAATCCTTTTCAAACCGAATCTGGCGGATCTTCAACCATCATTCGTTCAACGGTGAGCAAGTTTTTATCCTCTCAAATCAATAAGCTTAGCAATAAAGTATTGCCCGGAATTGATCTGAATTTTGACATTCAGTCGTATGACGATTACCAGACCGGACAGGCCAAAGGACGCACCCAGGTTGAAATTGGGGTAAAGAAGCAACTCTTTAACGAACGGTTATCGGTTCAGTTGGGAGGCTCGGTTGATGTGGAAGGAACCCGTGCCAGCCAAAACTCAGCAAGCGACATTACCGGCGATGTTACCGTAGAGTACAAACTGACCGAAGATGGCCGTTTCAGGATGAAAGGATTCCGGCATAACCAATACGAAGGCGCCATTGAAGGTCAGCTGGTTGAAACCGGCGCCGGTATTGTGTTTGTAAAAGATTTCAATAGCTGGAAGCGGTTATTTCATCCATATAAAAGGAAAGAAAAGCCAGTGAAATTGCCGAAAGCGGAACAACTAAAGGGCACGATCAAGAAATAATATTCCGGTACTCTGCACCTAAAATTGAGTTCATTGACTGTATTTCTACAAATATTTCGCAGCTCTGCTGCATTGCATTGATGCAAAGGTGCAACGCACCAAGATAGTTATAGAAAAATGATGTTATGAAGGTCGAAGGTGCAGCGCACCGCAATAGTTGATTTTCATTCCGAAAATAAATAGATTGATTTATGAAAAATATTTTATTCCTGATCTTGATTTCCATGCTTCTGGCAGCATGCACCGGTACAAGGCATTTGCCGAAAGGTGAAAAGCTATATACCGGCGCTGAAATTAAATTGGAATCGGCAGAACCGATCAATAAGCGGTTTGTCAAATCGGTTGTTACAGTGGCCGTGCGCCCTACGCCGAATAAGGTTTATCTGGGAATGCGACCCAAATTGTGGAAGTATAATATGGCCGGAGAAAATCCTAAATCGAAATTCAAAAAGTGGTTGCAACGAACCGGCGAACCACCGGTATTACTGAGTAGTGTAAAACCCGGTGCAACTTCAGCAATCATCGATGCCAAACTCTTTAATATTGGCATTTTCAAAAGTGTTACCGAATCAAAAATCGTTGAAAAGAAATACACAGCCAAGGTCGTTTACACCAGTCATATTCATAAGCCGTACCGGATTAAAGAGCTGACTTACGCCATTTCTGATGATAGTATCAGTCGCATAATCCTGACCGAAAAAGACAAATCGCTGATTAAACCGGGCGAAGAATATAACCTGGACATGCTAAAGAATGAACGCATCCGGATCGACGCTTTGCTGAAAAACAATGGGTATTTCTATTTCAGTCCCGACTATTTGCTCTTTAAAGCCGACACGTCAAACATCAATCGCACGGTGTCGTTCAAACTCACTTTAAAAGATAGTATTCCAAAAAATGCCCTGACCGTTTTCAGGATTAACAAGGTATATGTCAACCAAAATTATTCATTAACCGAAAGGCGCGTAGACCCGACAAAAGACACCTTGATTTATGAAAATAACGTTTTCCTGGGAAAAGAAGCACGAATGGCAATCCGGCCAAAAGTACTTTCAAAATCAATTTATCTGCGGAAAAACGAGATCTTCTCACGGCAGAATCATGTCATCACCTTAAACCGGTTGATGTCGATGGGCAATTTCAAACTGGTACAAATCAACTTTTCTGAAAACAAAACTTCAGGCACGGGATTACTGGATGTCACTATCCTGATGACACCCATGCCCAAACACACTTTCCAGGCTGAAATGGATCTGGTTTCCAAATCGAACAATTACACCGGACCTCGAATGAATTTAAGCATTCTGAACCGAAACGCTTTTGGCGGAGCCGAATTACTGAATCTAACCCTGGCCGGATCGTTTGAAACGCAGTTCAGCGGAAACAACAAAAATCAATTCTCGTATTCCTATAATCCACAACTGGAACTGACCTTTCCACGCTTCCTGATTCCGTTTAATATCAGGAGGACAAGCAGCATTTACATTCCCAAAACACGCCTTCTGCTTTCGTACAATTACATGAAGCGCGTTGATTATTTCGACATGCGAACCTTCCAGTTTATTTATGGATTTAAGTGGAAAGAGAATATCCGGAAAGAACACGAACTGAATCCGATTGATGTAAGCTACACTTCTATCGGAAATAAATCGAAAGTATTCACTGATTTACTCTTAGCAAACCCCTACCTGAACAAAAGCTACGAGGAGCGATTTATTGCCGGAGGAAGCTATTCGTTTAATTACAACGAACAGGTCACGCCCGGAAAGAAAATGCAGTACTACGCCCGTTTTACATCGGAACTTGCCGGAACTGTTTTTTCATTGGCCAAAGCCATCGGAGGCGAAAAAGTATCAGCCGCCAATCCGTCGAAAGTGGCGGGTTCAATCTATTCGCAATATGCAAAAACGAGCATCGATGCCCGTGGTTTTTACAACTTCAGGGATAATAACAAACTGGCTTTACGGTTTTTTGCCGGGATTGCCAAGCCTTTCGGAAATTCATCTGTCATGCCTTACACCAAACAGTTTTTTAGTGGCGGACCAAACAGCATCCGTGCGTTCCAGATAAATTCCGTTGGTCCGGGGACTTATCATCAGAATGCCAACAAGATCGGTTTCCTGCAATTGGGCGGCGATGTAAAACTGGAAACGAATGCGGAGTACCGCTTTGGCATTTACCGCTATTTTAAAGGTGCTTTGTTTGTTGACGCCGGAAATGTGTGGTTGCTCAAATCAAATCCATCCGAAACCGGAACCCCGTTTGTTGCTTCCAAATTCCTGAATGAATTAGCCGTGGGAGCAGGCGTGGGATTACGGGTCGATGTTTCCTTCTTCATTCTTAGGTTCGATCTGGCTTTCCCGCTGCGCAAACCCTGGCTCGAAGATAACCACCGCTGGGTAACCAATCAAATCGACTTCGGAAGTTCGGCCTGGCGAAAAGATAATCTGGTTCTGAATGTGGCTATTGGGTATCCGTTCTAGCCACCAAACCTATGAATCATGTAACTCTTTCCTGAAATTGTGTAAGACTTTCGAGTGATAGAAAGTCCATTTTTGCTTTCTATTCAAAAATTCATTATCACTACATGGAAAACATTTTAGCATATATATTGACTGTATTTACGGCATTTTTTGCCATCATGAACCCTATAACCAATGTCCCCATTTTTATTAAACTAACCGAAGGACAGGAGCAAAAGAAAAAGAGGGAGATTGCAACAACCGCCTGTCTGGTAGCCTTTGCCATTATTGTTGCGTTTATTTTAATCGGCAAATATATCTTCCAGATTTTCGGATTAACCATTCCGGCCTTTAAAATATTTGGCGGCGTTTTGGTTTTCTACATTGGCTTTGGAATGCTTCAGTCGAACAAAAACGAGGTACACCTCCTGAAAGAAACTGTTTACGACGATGGAGTCACCATATCACCGTTGGCTATACCTATTATGGCTGGTCCCGGAACAATTGTAACTGCCATGAATTTTGTTGTAAATGCCAACTTTTTTCATCTGCTTATAACCATTTCAATACTTGCCTTGCTTATATTTATATCTTATCTGGCATTTATCCACAGCAACCACATCGTCAGGTTTCTAGGAACAAAAAACGTGGTGATCATCGAGAAAATAATGGGAATCATCCTGGGCGTTTTTGGGGTCAACATGCTGATTGAAGGAATCAAATTAGCCTTTAATGTGTGAATCATGCAACTAATTTCCAGACTTGTGTAACAATTGCTAAATCTGAGAATTTAACTTTATATGAAATTTAGAGTTCGATACTTTGTCGTGAATTAGCATCTGACATTCATGAACACGCATCTGGATGTAGTGAAAAGGCATCTGACATTCGTGAAAAGGCATCTGACATACGTGAAAAGGCATCTGACATTCATGAACAGGCACATGAATGTAGTGAACAGGCATCTGACATTAGCGAGTAAGCTTCTGACATTAGAGAATTAGCATCTGACATTAGCGAACAAGCATATAAATGTAACGAGTAAGCATCTGGCATTCGAAAGTAAGCATCTGACATGAGCAAGTAAGCTCCTGACACTAGCAAGTAAACATCTGACATTCAAAAGTAGGCATCTGACATTAGCAAGTAAGCATCTGGATATCGAAAGTAGACTGAATACAAACTAAACTTTATTCCTGATTTGTGCCCCGGATTGTTTTAATATTCCTGTTTATCTTGACACTGTCATATCTTATTCCTATTTTTTGAAACAAGAACAATTATAACCCCTGATTCATTCTTTCACTTTAATCTTTATTCCTGGTTTTTCATACAGCCTTGATTGTTAATGCTGGATTTCCGTTTCCTATTTTTGTTATGCACTGAAAAATCAGACAGACTGGTCCTGGTGCAAGGATTTTGGCAGAAATACTATCTGAAAGGTGGAGATTTTTGGCAAAACCCGAAGGGCAAAATTCATGAGGATAAACCATATATAGCAACCAAAAAATCAAACCATTTTCCTTTGCGAATCCATTCGTGTTGTACGGTTACGACACGTTGTGACCGCGAATGTATATGCGGTGCAAAAACGATCATAAATAATCCACCGTTAGTTTAATATTTGATTTCGAATTTCATACATTTGGAAAATCAATACTTCGGCAAGTTATGGTGGATTGGAAATAATGGAAGATTTGGGAAAGTACTGTAAACTTGCGGGTATTTGGTAAGGTGAAAGATTTATAAAGAAACCAACGGATATAAAGTTAAATTTCGCTAAACAAAATAAATTAACAGTTTTATTATCGATAAAATGAGAATATCAATCAGACTCCTATTGGTTATTGTTGCAGTGTTTCAATACATAAGTTTACAAGCGCAAGGAACCATTGACCCTGAAAACTCATCGAAAGATACAATCACTAGTAATTCAAAAATAGAAACGGGTTTAACCTATACAAACGGTGAAGATAAAACGTTGTTCTCGACAAAGATCGATTTTTCCAGGCTCCGATTAACCAATGAATTATCAGTTTTCGATATTTTACAGGGTAAAATAAGTGGATTGGATATTATAAGTGCTTCAGGTAATCCCGGAAGAAATGCACAAGCAATTCTACGGGGACAAAATTCACCACTCATTGTAATTAATGGAATACCACAAAAATCTCATGATGATCTATTCAATTCATACAATTTTTACGGTGAAGATATCCGCAGTATGATACCGGTTTCGGTGGAAGATATCAAATCAGTTGAGGTGCTGAAAGATGGTTCTGCTACAGCATTATATGGCGCTGACGGTGCCGGTGGTGTTATTTTAATTGAAACGAAAAAAGGGAGTCGGCAAAAAATGGGATTAACTTATCAATTCAATCAAAGCATAATTAACGAACCTTCTTCTATTCCGATGCTTAACGGCGATGAATATATTTTATTATAATGGTGTTTTTGAAACTCCTGATGAAATAAGTTCTAACCGTGACGATCCTAATTTTTACAATTACTCGGCAAACACTGATTGGCAAAAAGCTGTTACGCAAATGGGATATGCATCGAACCATTATTTAAATATTTTTGGAGGAAATGAAAAGAACAGGTATTATGGTTCCATTAACTACCTCGATCAAAAAGGCACAATCATCAATACTGGATATAAGCGCTTGTTAAGCAGGCTGAACTTCGAACATTACTTTACTAAAAAGCTTACCTTGGCAATTAATCTTAACTATACAAACAGTAAGTATAATGAAAATGTAATCCCGGAGGATAATGATGGAAATAGCGGCAAAAATATCCTGGAAATGGCTTTCATTAAAGCGCCCAATATGAGTATTTGGGAATATGATGCCAAGGGTAATCGGACGGGTGCGTATTTTACACCTTCCCGAAACTATCAGGGTAGCGGCTTAGTTTATTATAATCCGGTAGCTGTTTCAGAATCCGGAAATTCCACAAGCACATTCAATGAATCAACGGCCACAGCATATCTTCAATACGATTTTAAAAGTTGGTTGAAATTCGGGGAATCATTCTCGTATAACAGATACACAGCAGTTTCACAAGCATCTCTGCCAAACTCAGCGATTAGTTCAGATTTTAATGCCGGATCAGATCTCAATGGCAAGTCTGACTTGGCGTTTAAACAGTTTCACAACGAAATACAGACTTTTATTAAGATCCCCTTTAAAGATGAGAAGAAAAACATGCTGAACGGGACTTTTACATGGATCAGGCAAAATGAAAAATATGAAGAATATAGAAGTGAAACTAATAACAAGAATATCCTGATTGACTTTTTTGATAAGAATAGAAATGCGGCTGTTTCATCGGTTTATTACAAACTACTTGATAGGTATATGTTGAATGTGAATACGAGAATTGAATCGGTGTCAATTGATTCTCAGGACAAAAACAAATGGGATAACCATTATAGTATCTCGACCGGATGGCGTTTTTCAGGTGAATCCTTCTTCAAAGAATTGAAATTTCTTAATGAAGGAATAATTCATGCAGGATGGAGTTCTTCAAAATACCAATCTATGCCTAATTATAAAACATGGCGTTATATAGGAAGTGGTTCTTTACCTCAATCTTCAATTGATTTTTCAAGCAATTCTTTAGACAACAATTATGAGATTAAAACCTATAATTTAGGCATCGAACTCGGTTTATTTCATGACAGGGTACACCTTACAAGCGATTATTACAATAGACGAAATTCTTATGGGTCTGATCGACCTGCAATACTTAAAGTTCAAAATAAAGGTTGGGAGTTCATGGTTGATTATAGTTTAATCAGAAAAGAAAATCTGGATTGGACTATACAGTTTAACATGGCGCATAACAGTCAAATGTTTTTAGAACTACCTGATAATATTAATAACAACGTGTCATTGAGTAACGGAAATTTCGTTTCATATATTTCTGTAAACGATTCACCGGGATCGATCTATGGACTATTGTATGAAGGTGTATATTCTACTGACCAAGATGCTGTTGCTACGGATAAAGAGGGAAATATATTGGTTGATGGTTCAGGAACTCCTATCAAGCTTTCATATAAAGGAATATATACCTTTAAGGGAGGGGATGCGAAATACAAGGATATGAATAATGATGGACTAATTGATGAAAAGGATTTGGTTAACCTTGGAAATTCGAATCCCAAAGTTACAGGTGGGTTTGGAAGTACGATACGATTCAAAAACCTATCTCTCACATGCAATTTTCATTATCGTTCGGGATATAAAATCATCAACCAGGTAGCAATGGATTCAGAAGGCTTATCGTATAGAAATAACCAAAGCAAAAATGAGCTAAATCGTTGGAAGGTGCAGGGTCAGCAAGGAACCGACATGCTACCTCGTGCATACAGTAATCATTTTGCAAATAATTTGGGATCGGATCGCTATGTCGAAAATGGCAGTTATATAAGAATGAATTACATAAGTCTTGGTTATCAGATTAAACCTGAATTCTGCCAAAAACTCAAAATTAAAGAACTTTTCTTTAGTTTAAGCGCTCAAAGATTACTTACTTTTTCAAATTATAGTGGATTGGATCCTGAGACAGAAAAGGGTAATAATTATTTAGGTTCGTTTAATAAAGATGAAATCAGAGTAGTTCCACCTAAAATATTCACGATGAGCATTCGAATAACTGTATAAACCCTTATCCCTACCCTCCAGATATGCTTAAAAGCTCGCAGCCGCTAGTGCCAATTTGCCATCCACAGGCTGACAGGCAATTGGCACTTTTTAGCAAGGGATTTGTATACTCTGATAAAAACAATCCAGAAGGGGAGGTAAACCCAATGAAATATTGTATTATTACCCACGTCTTAGTGAGACAATCAAACATTCAATGTCTAATTAAAATATTCAAACGACTATGAAAATTAAAGCAACACTCTTATTATCGTTGCTAGCATTGGGCGGTACTTGCAGTTATGCCCAACTATCGAAAAATCCAAATAAATTTTTGGGCAACATTACCACTGCTTATTCTGTCAGAAGTGATTTCAATACTTATTGGAATCAGCTGACACCTGAAAATGAAACGAAATGGGCTTCGATAGAAGGAACCAGGGATGTTTACAATTGGGCAACAGTCGACAAAGAATATCAGTATTGTAAGGATCACAATTTCCCGTTTAAGTTTCATTGCCTTATTTGGGGCGCTCAATATCCTACTTGGATGGATAAACTTTCTCAAAAAGATCAATTGGACGAAATTACGGAATGGTTTGATGCTGCTGCCAAACGCTATCCCGATTTACAATACATTGATGTTGTGAACGAAGCAATTGCCGGGCATGCTCCGGCACCATACAAAAACGCATTGGGTGGCGATGGTACATCGGGATACGATTGGATTGTGAAAGCATTTATTATGGCTCGTGAACGATGGCCTAAAGCAGTACTTATTTACAACGACTACAATACATTCCAGTGGAATACCGATGCTTTTATTAATCTGTTGAAAAAAATAAAGGCCGCCGGTGCTCCTGTTGATGCAGCTGGTTGCCAGTCACACGACCTAAATGATATGTCGGGTGCCAGTTTCAAAACGGTTTTGGAAAAAATTCACAATCAAACAGGGCTTCCTATCATCATTTCAGAATACGACATCAATTTGCAGGATGATCAGCTTCAGTTGACACGTTTCAAGGAGCAAATCCCAATTATGTGGGAGGCTGATTATGTGATAGGAATTACGCTTTGGGGATACGTCTACGGCTCTACCTGGGTTGACTATTCGGGTTTGATCAAAAATGGAGTTGAACGTCCCGCTTTGAAATGGCTTCGTGAATATATGCTCACCGATGCCGCAATAAACGCAAAGAGTCCGTTAATGAACGTTGGCGAATATGCCTACATCACTGCATCGGCAAGCATGGTTGCAATCAATACCGAAGCCACAATTAAGGCAAAGGCATACAGCGAGAAAGACAGCATTAAGGAAATATTGGTTTACGTAAATGATTCGCTGCTGAGCAAAAGTACAGAATCTTCGCTTGAACTGAAGTGGACTCCTACTGTTGCTGGCAACTATACCTTTACAATGAAAGTATTGAATAGTGCCGACAGTATAATTTTCGAGAAAAGTTGCACGGCTGAGGCATACGAACCAAGCACACCATTCAAAGCAGAGCCAATCGCTTTGCCCGGCATACTTGAAGCCGAAGATTTCGACAACGGAGCAAATGGTGTGGCTTACAGCGATACCGACAATAAAAATGAGGGCGGAAAATATCGCCCTGATAGTGGTGTTGATATTGGTAGCAATGCCAATAACGAATATTTTATTGGTTGGACTTCAAGTGGTGAATGGTTGGAATATACCGTAAAAGTAGAAGAAAAGGAGGTGATGGTTTGGTCGGCAAGAGTGGCATCGGGCTTGAGCGGTTCTTCATTCAGAATTTATATGGGCACGACCGACATTACCGGAAAAATTCCGGTGCCACAAACGGCATCCAGCGATTGGTCAGTATATACCGAAGTTAAGGGCCGCACAACGATTGCCATGCCAGTAGGCACATACAAATTGCGTTTGGTCGTCGAGAATGCGTATGGTAATATCGACAAGATTACCTTTGAAAAATCGACAGGAAATGAAATACTTACAACACCATACAATAGCAAACCAATTGCCATACCGGGTACGCTAGAGTTTGAAATGTTCGACAATGGCATAGAGGGTATTGCCTATAAGGATAGCGACAGCAAAAATGAAGGGGATGCCAATTTCCGCACCGATTGTGGCGTTGACATATTCAACGGAAACGGGGGCAAAGTTATTGGGAATACAATAGTGGGCGAGTGGTTGGTTTACACCGTCAATGTAGAAACCGAACAAGTTTATGATTGGAGTGCAGATGTATCGTCAGCAATAACAGCTTCCGCATTCAGAATTTACATGGGCGACACTGACATTACCGGAAAAATTCAAGTTCCAAAAACTGGAAGCAATACTTATACCAAGGTTTCGGGCAAAACAACAGTTGCATTGCCCGCAGGGACCTACCAGTTACGTTTGGCTATTGAGGGCAAAAGTTGCAACATCGACAAGATCGCTTTCACTGCCGAATCAACAGGGGTTGAAAATTTGCAGGTTGACAAATTTGATGGAGTTTATGAGGTGTTCTCTATTCTGGGTATTAGCAAGGGAGTTGTTGAAATCAGCAATGGCAATACTTCCAGCTTGAAAAGTAAGTACCCCAATGGAGTTTACATACTTCGTAAGCAAGATGGCAGTGGAGAATCGAAGCGTATCTTGATAAATTAAATTTAATATCCGTTTGAGTGCCTAACCACCTCAGCCCCTCGTTTCCGCTATCGCTCAAACGAGGGGTTAATGGGTTGGCGTTTGTAGCGCAATTTGTCTGAACTCCCGACGTGCCGGGACAAGCTATGATTTTTGGGATTAACTGATTTTCAGGATTACGAAATCCGGGTAATCCCAAAAATCAGATGAATCATAGTTCAGACTTTTATTTGCATTGTGCATAATACGGAGATTAAAAATCTCCATACCCTGGGTCACCAGAAACGAATGGCAGTCTCATCTCAAAATCACTGTTTATATACGCTTTTCGTCGCGGCAATGCCAGATTGAAACAATTTGAACGATGTTATTGCTCTCAATGTTGTAGATGATTTTGTAATCCTTATGCTGAACCAAGGAACGGTAAGATTTTGGAGAATCGCTGAATATTGGCTCAATTTTTCCAAGATGCGGATTCGTTTCTAACAGGTCTCCTGCGGCAATCATTCCATTCCAAAATTTATCAGCGGCCGCTGTTCCCATATTTTCAGCGTACCATTCAGCCTGTTTTCTCAAATGGACTAAAGCTCTTGGTTTCCAAAAAACTTTTACTTTTTCCATGTCATGGCTCATATCTTTGATTGAAAATTTAAAGATACATTTAATAGTCTTTTTGAGAGCAAAGTTTATGCGGGAAAATAGAACATTGGGCTTAACACGTAATTAGTACGATGTAGTGCTTTAGATAAATCCGCATAAGCGTTCTCTTTACAATTCTGAATAGTATTTAATGATGTTTAATTTAAAACAATCAAGAATTACCATGAGCAAAGAAACTAAAAGGAGGACAACTCAAAAAGAGGATAAAGAATACATTAAATATTCTGTGGCCTCGGATATCGGGAAAGATAATTTTGCTGCCTGTATATCAATAATGGATAAGGAGCAAGATGTTAAATCTGTTGCCACAAGGACTTTTACAAACAGTTCCAAAGGTTTTGATAATTTTTTTGAATGGCAGCAAAGCAAGTGTAAACTTTCTATTCCTATTGTATTTACCATGGAAGCCACTGGGGTATACTACGAAAAATTTGCATGGTTCCTGCACCGCAAGGATTTGTATGTGAGCGTGGTATTACCCAACAAAGCAAAAAAATACATGCAGAGTCTTGGGATAAAAAGTAAAACAGATAAGATTGATGCAGCTGGTTTGGCGAAAATGGGGGCAGAGCAAAAGTTGGATCGATGGAAAGCACCCAAAGAAAGTATAATGGAATTAAGATCTATTACGCGTCACAGGGAAGATTTGCAAAAATCCAGGACTGTTTTCAACAACCAGTTGTCAGCACATCGATGTGGAGAAATTGTCAGTGAAACGGTAGTGAACGGCCTGGAAGAACTAATTACACTATTGGATAAACAAATAAAGATGACCGAGAAGTTAATGAGTGAAAAGCTCAATACAGACCCGGAAATCAAAGAAGGCGTTGCTCGGATCATTGACATCAAAGGGGTTAGCACAATAACCATTGCTACGATTTTGGCCGAGACCAATTGCTTTTTAGCGTTTGAAAACCAACGACAGTTAGTAAGCTATGCCGGTTATGATGTTAAAGAGAACCAATCTGGTAAGCATGTAGGAAAAACTAGAATATCGAAAAAAGGCAATGCGCATATACGCCGAATCCTCCATTTACCAGCATTGAATGTAGTTTCTTATGACGAACCCGTTTTCGTAGACTTATATGAACGTGTTTATCAAAGGACTAAAATAAAGATGAAAGGATATGTCGCAGTACAAAGGAAGTTGTTGTGCTTGATTTACACGTTATGGACAAAACAAGTGAAATACGATCGGGACTTTTATAAGAAGGGCGGGGAACATCCGGAAATGCAGAGCAGAAGCCTCTCTTTCCGCATGGTTTCGTAGAAACCAGAAAAAGGTAGGTGGAAAATAATTCCACCTACACAAGATGAACTTCCGTTTAAAGCTTTCGCAGGAAGCCCTCTTTCCGCGAAACAAAATTAAAAAAAAGATGCAATTTCATTTGGAGATTAAGATAGTATCTAAAGCTCTTGGTTTCCAAAAAACTTTTACTTTTTCCATGTCATGGCTTTTACCTCATCCTGACTATATTGTATAATCTCGGCTTCGGCTTCAGCAACTTCTTGTTTAATTTCATCCACAGTATAAAATAAGGGGCTTTTTTTTACGTGTCTTTCTTTATCAATAAGGTTCTCTAACTTTTCGAGAACCTCGTCGCTGTCAATACGCATAATTTCTTCAATGAGCGTATATTTACGATTATTGAGTTTTAAAGTATTCATAGTCAAGTAGCCTCCTCTGCGTTTATAAAGCAAAGGTAATGTTTCTGATTGAAAATTGATTGTAACTCTTTCGTGAAATTGTGTAACACATCTCCCGGCGTATTACATTTCTCCAAGCGGGGATGATTTTGCCGTAGGCAATCAATATCAATAGAAAATGTTGTTCATAATCAAAATATTGTCCCTAGGACATCAACATTGTACAAAAACGTATATCTCCTAACGGAGAAAAAATACAGATGGATAGCATTCTATTGATATTAAACTCCTAACGGAGTAAGACCCCTGCTCCTTCGGATATGTACAAAAGCTCGCAGCGGCCAGTGCTGATTTTCCAGCCAATGGCTGACAGGCAATCATCACTTTTTAGCAAGGGATTTGTAATCCCACCTATTCGGCAAACACAACATTCTTTATCATCTCCGGCGATCCTACCCACAAACCTGTGAAAGATGTAACTCTTTCGTGAAATTGTGTAACACACCTCGCCTTAAAGCATCTCACCTTTATCGTTTTGCTAAAATTCATTCCTCATGGATCAAAACATACCGTCATTCTGGAGCATCTCCGCAACCGAATTACTCAGTAAACTTCAGGTAACAGCAAAAGGCATCACCACCGAAGAAGCAAAAACAAGACTCATCAGCTACGGCACCAACAGCATTAAACCTCAAAAAAATTCGGGTACATTCATTCTTCTTATCGGCCAGTTTAAAAGCCCTATCATTCTTATTCTATTAGCTGCAACCATTTTGTCGCTGTTCCTGCGCAACTTCGTTGATGCTTCCATTATTTTAAGCATCGTCCTGATTAGCGGACTTCTTGGCTTTTGGCAGGAGTTTAGCGCCTCCAATGCGGTAGCGAAATTACTGGCGCTGGTTCAAATTAAAGTGGCTGTTCTTCGCGATGGGAAAGAAATGGAAATTCCGGTAGAAGAGATTGTTCCGGGCGATATCGTGATCCTGAATGCCGGCGATACGATTCCGGGCGATTGTTTGCTGATTGAAGAAAAAGATATTTTCGTTGACGAAGCCATGCTTACCGGCGAAACGTTCCCTGTGGAAAAAAATGTAGGGGTTTTGCCTTCTGAAACGGCTCTGGCACAACGAAGCAATTCGCTTTGGATGGGAACCCATGTGGTAAGCGGCACTGCAAATGCATTGGTGATACGAACCGGCAAAAATACCGAGTTTGGCAAAGTTTCGGAACGTCTCAAACTCAAAGCTCCTGAAACTGAATTTGAACGCGGAATCCGCCGGTTTGGTTATTTTTTGGGCGAAGTAACACTGGTACTGGTCGTACTCATATTTGCCATCAATGTTTATTTGCAGCGGCCGGTTCTCGAAGCTTTTCTGTTCTCACTGGCGCTTGCCGTTGGATTAACGCCACAGTTATTGCCAGCTATCATCAGCATCAACCTGGCACATGGCGCCAAGAAGATGGCCGAAAAGAAAGTCATCGTGAAGCGGTTAGCCTCGATAGAAAACTTCGGGAGCATGAACATTATCTGCTCCGATAAAACCGGGACACTCACCGAAGGAAAAGTAAAAGTCGAATCAGCGCTCGACGTGAATGGAAATGCGAGCGAAAAAGCATTTCTATTCGCCTACCTCAACGCATTTTACCAAACGGGGTTTACAAACCCAATCGACGAGGCCATTCTGAACTTCCGGAAAATAGACCTGAAAGGATACCAGAAACACGATGAAATTCCTTATGATTTTCTTCGGAAACGATTAAGCATATCGGTTAAACAGGGCGATTCGTATTCGATGGTAACCAAAGGCGCCTTGTCAAATATACTCGAGGTTTGTTCAACTGTAGAAATTGAGGAGGGGAATGTGGTTAAAATCGCAACCATGCAGAAACAGATTCAGGAACACTTTGAAGCATTCAGCAAAGAGGGATTTCGCACCATAGGAATTGCCTACAAAAGCCTTTCCTCCGGATCGCCCATCAGTAAAGACGATGAGAAGGATATGACATTCCTGGGATTTCTAGCCCTTTTTGACCCGCCAAAAGCAAATATCGCCGATACGATTGCTATACTGAAGAAATTGGGGGTTTCGCTAAAAGTCATCACTGGCGACAACCATTTGGTGGCAGCCAGCTTGAGTAAAAAGATGGGACTTTTGGACACTAGAATCCTTACTGGTCCTGAGCTTCATCAAATGAGCGATGCTGCATTGCTTAGACAAGTTGCAACTGTAAGTGTGTTTGCTGAAATTGAACCCAATCAGAAAGAACGGATTATCGTTGCCATGCGAAAAGCCGGGAATGTGGTGGGATACATGGGCGATGGCATCAACGATGCTTCCGCGCTTCATGCGGCCGACGTTGGAATTTCGGTTGATACGGCTGCCGATGTTGCCAAAGAAGCTGCCGACATCGTTTTGCTTGAAAAGGATTTGAGCGTATTGATTGAAGGTGTACGTGAAGGGCGAACGACCTTTGCCAACACGCTGAAGTACGTGTTTATGGCCACCAGCGCCAATTTTGGAAACATGTTCAGCATGGCCGGATTATCGCTGTTTATTCCGTTTCTTCCGCTGTTGCCCAAACAGATTTTACTTACCAACCTGTTAACCGATTTCCCCGAAATGACCATTGCCACCGATAATGTCGATGAAGAAATGATCAATTATCCGCGCCGCTGGGACATCAAAGCGATCCGAAAATTCATGATTACGTTTGGTTTGGTAAGTTCAGTGTTTGATTACCTCACTTTCGGACTACTTTTGTTGGTGCTTCATGCCAACGAAGGCGAATTCCGGACCGGGTGGTTCTTGGAATCGGTTATCTCAGCCTCAGTCATTGTGCTGATTATCCGCAGCCGGAGGCCTTTCTTCAAAAGCAAACCAGGGAAATATTTGGTAATGGCAACCCTTTCAATCGCTTTTATTACAATCATTTTGCCATTTACTCCACTGGGAAAAGTTTTTGGATTTAGTCCACTTAGCCTTACAACCTATTTGCTTCTAATGTTGATAGTGGTATTTTACGTCATCGCCGCAGAAATTACAAAAACGATTTTTTATAAGAAGGTGAAATTTTGAGCTAAAGGTGTGAATGATGTAACTATTGTCTGAAATTGTATAACACCTTCAGGTTTTAAAGTAATCATCTTTGAATAATTAATTATTTACGTTTTAAAACATAAAATCATGAAGAAATCAATTTTAGCAATGGCAGCGATTGCATTTGTAGCTTTAACGGCATCATCATCCTACGCTCAGAATGTTGATAAAAAATCAGAAAAAGCCAGGGAAAATATTCTCGAAGGTAAAAAAGATGTGATTGATGCAAAAAAGGATTTGAAAGCGGCTCAAAAAGATTCAGTTGCAGATTATCAACAATTTAAAAAAGAGTCGGAAACTAAAATCAAGGCCAATGAAAAAAGCATTGCAGCTTTAAAAGTAAAGGTTTCGAAGGCTAATTCGAAAGAAAAAGCTGCATTCGAAAAGAAACTTGGCGTTTTGGAACAAAAAAATGCAAATTTGAAAAAACGTCTCGAAGATTATAATGTAAAAGGACATACCAAATGGGCAACTTTCAAGCTTAAATTTGACAGTGATATGGATGAACTTGGAAAAGAAATGAAGAATTTCTTTATCAGTAAAAAATAGAACAATTAAAAATAATTTTCTGACGGCTGGTTTTAAACCCAGCCGTCATTTTTGTATTATTCACCATCGATGTCAGGAGAAGAAACTGATAGAATATTGTCTTTCTCCTTCGGGTAAAGTACTTTAAAAATACCAGAAGCCCATACCGAACGATTTTCAGGAGGCAAAACGGAAAGCAATTTGGTTTATTTATCGATACACCACAGGGCCTGGTTTCCCGATTTCGAAATCACGAAAGCCGAAATCGCCCGTACCAAACGAATTCATTTTGAATATGTTATTCCCGGTATTGGGAATAATGGGATAAAAGGAAAGCGATAACTGAAAGGTATTTAGGATCAGGTTTTCGTTCTTGATTAAAACCCCTACCCCAATCTGCGAATACACTTTGCTTTTCCGAAATCCGTTGATTGCATCGCTTAGCATACCTAGTGTGCAATTGATATAGGGGCCAAAACGGAAACCAATAAAGTTCCAGGGGGCATACACCTGCGATTGAACGGTGAGCAATAAGCGGCTTGTACCTTTAAGCGCCGTTGTATGAAAACCAACCAATCCAAAACTATCATTGAGCGTTAAACTATCCGATGCAAAGCGGTTGAAACCCAGTGTCAGTTGTGGTTTTACAAATTGCCTGAATTTCCACTTACCCCATTCGATTAATCCGGTAAAATAATCTATCCCAGCGGTAAAAACGCCTTCCTCAACATGAGAGGCATGTATAAAAGTTCCGTATTCGAAATTCGAACTCAGGTATCCCCAGGGATAATAGCCGCCCATCGAAATACGTCCGCCTAAATAAACCCGGCCTGTCCCGCTTTTTTCCTGATAACCGCCTGTCAGGCTGAAGACCTTGCCAATCGGCACATCTTCGGTAATACCAAACTTGAAAATGTATTTATCCTGAACATACTGCCGGGTTGAAACGCCCATACTTGCCATGTAAAAATTCTCATCTGAAAACCGATTAAGTGTGTCAAACAATCCTCCTGGTTTTTCGAGGTAATGAACCCTTAAAAAACGAACGGTTGAAATAAAATTGGTGGTTCGGTTGTATTCGCTGTTTCCACCGAAAAGCCGGATGGCATTACCAACCCAATAATCCTGGGAGTTGAATTTATACCGCAACATCCCGAATTGGTTGGTGTCGAAAAGTACCGAATCGTTGAAAAACTGATGTGTAAAATTCACGCCAGCGGCCCATTTGGCAAAAGGCGAAAAGAATGGGCGATCGATGGTGAAACTCCGGTTGAAGTTTTTGTTTCCTTCTTTTCCAAAATGCACCGTTCCCCGCACATAACTGTTCCTAAGGTTTGGAATCGAATAATTGGTATGGAAAGAATTGATTCCTTTCGAGTAATTTCGGGTAAAATCACCCTGTAATTCATGTCCCAGGCCCAGGAAATTTTTATCTGCTAAATTGATTGTAGTTTTCGATGAAGAAGCCGATCCTTTGGGAATAATGCTCCAAATATCCAGTTCACGGATGAAAATATCAACCGAATCGGATGCTTTTGCGGCAGCTTTCACGAAGAATGAAACATCGCGGATATACCTTTGGCTTCGCACCAAACGTTCTGATTCTTTCACCAGCAACGAATCGAAAACCTGGTTCTGATGGATAAGCAGGAGATTTCGAATAGTTATCCGCTGTGATTTGACATGAAGTTCATTCCCTGTTTTTGACAGAAAGTTTGGTGATCTGTAAATGGTATCGCCTATTGAATATCCAAACGGGTCAAGCGTTTCGATGTTAATGTGCCTGATAATTTTACCTTCAAAAGTGTTGTATGGTTTTTGAATCAGCTTTTTATACACTTTCTTCTTACCCTTCTTTGTGGATGATTTGTGAGCAACAGGCCTGAAGATGAGCGAGTACATAAACTTGGTAAACTTGCCCCGTTTCGAAAAGGACTCAATTTCGGTATAAATATGGGTTGAGTCTTTTACAACAGGCTTTTGCTGGGCAGACGTAAAATCAATCGTCGAGATAAAAATCAGAAATAGTACAAAAGTAAATTTGAACATTTCAAATCCTCTTATACCAGTAAGCCATTTCCACGGGTTCCATTCTCCTTGCTCCATTCACCAAATGCTTTTTATTTTTATTGAATATCCGTATCCTTACCTAATGAGATTTTAGTTCTTAAGAACATATTCATTTGCGGTCATTAGTAGACTTATGAGCTACAATCAATGACAACAAATGACGATCGAATGACTTTTTTTGAAAAATTAGGTATTCTGTCGGATACTCATTTTACTTTTTCTCTGCCGCGGCTTTCTTTTCGGCTGCTCTGGCCTTTTTATTGAAAAATCCCT
>Ga0302296_1000914_pt1 | contig 22871 bp, 45 predicted proteins | sample III_Fen_N3_1_FD_194546 | JGI IMG/M metagenome (GOLD analysis project Ga0302296, IMG submission 194546) | Peat permafrost microbial communities from Stordalen Mire near Abisko, Sweden - III_Fen_N3_1 | ecosystem: Environmental > Terrestrial > Soil > Wetlands > Permafrost | place: Sweden: Abisko...
ATTTCAAAATCTTTGATGATGCACTGTTTTTAACTTGACTATAGTTTTGTAGTTCATTACTTCTTGGCTTCCATACTTGGTTTACTTTGTCGGTCAAAGAATGATTAAATGTCGCTTTCCAGTCAATATCTACAGTTCTTTTACCCCTCTTGTTTTTCCACCCCTTCTCGGTAGCCCAGAAATCTAAACAAGCTTTGTATATAGTTTTCTTTATGTCTAAGTTTGGATGAAATGATTCCCGTTCGGATATGTATTCAGGTGTTAATATTTCTTTGTATGATTTGTTAAGGTTTGCTTTGTATGTTTCGAAATCGGTTTTCCATGTTTTAATTGTATCCTTTTCTTTACTCTTATCTTCTCTATTCTCCTCTACTAGCGAGGAATTCGGATCGCATTGCGATAATTTTGCGATAGTGTTCCACCTTTTTTCATTACCTGCTTTGCCGGCTATAGAACGTTTAATTCTGTTATCTTCAAGCATTTTCATTCTTTCTACAAGGCTTTCAGAATAAAAAAACTCATCATTTTCGATCACAAATAAACCGTAGTTTTGTACGACTGCTTTTATTTTTTCAGTCGATGTATTGAATCTTCTTGCAATAGCTGGTAGCAGAATTATTGGGTATTTATAGTCTGGCTGGTCGCGTAATGTTTCTACCAATACCCAGAAAATACCATAACCTTCCAATCCCAATTGTTCGATCAAAAGAACGCATTTAGGATCATCCTTTGAATTGCTATCGTGAGAAAAATAATAAGCGTCTTTCTTCATAACTAAATAAATATTTGTCCAATCCTATTTGCTTCCATCTTCATTGAGTTTATTCTTTCTGATAACTTAGTAGCATATTCCAATGAATACGTATTATCATAATAAGTAATCTCTCTGGTTTTAGGAAATGAAACTTTACATATATATCTAACATTCCTGTCACCTTGTTGATTTGATTCTTCATACGGATCAATAATTTCAGCAATCCTAGGCATAGGGTAAAATTTAATATCGTTATGCTTATATAGTAATATTAATATAACTTTTTTATATGAAACCCATCCCAATATGTCAAATGCCATTAATTGGTGTTGATTGGCTACTAAAACCTGACTCATTATAGAGTTGGTTATTTTAATTTTCTTTAGTTCTACTATCATGGCTTTAAAATAAAAAACCCGTCTTAGTTATCCTTTCATCTGTGTGCGCAGAATCCAGGTACTAAAACGGGTTGGTTTTTATTAATTCTGTCATTGGCCGCACAACCGATCACAGAATTGCATTACAAAGATAGTTAAATTATCGATTCGGGCTACACTTAAGGCATAAATATTCACCAGTAGGTAACGAATAATCACTACCCCAAACTTGCAATATTATTACAAATTGTTTTCCACATTGGCAAGTATAAGGGAGTGATATTACGGTGTATTTCATTAGAATAATTTCAACTGCCCTTTTTCTTCCATCGCAGCCGTATGATTGCGCTTATTCAATTCAAAGTAACTTTCTTTAAGCTCTATTGAAATAGATTTACGTCCCATCTTCAATGCCTGGTAGCCTTCTGATCCAATACCGCCGAATGGACTGAATACTGTTTCGCCTTCGTTGGAGTATAGTAATATAATACGCTCAATGGTATCAAGCTGTAAAGGGCAAATATGTTTTTCATCTTCATTTGCCCGACCTTCGCGATAGTTAAGGGTACGCGAATAATCGATGTCATACCATACCGGCGAAGCAATTTTTTGCCACAAATCAACGGGTATATGGGTATTAGTTATCGGTACTTCATTATCTCCGGCGTTACGGAAAAACAAAATGTAATCCGGAATGCCTACGCGCGACATTGAACTGTCTTTCTTAACTTGCTTGTGAAGTAATCCTAGTGCTTTGGTACGTTGCATCTCAATAACCGGGTCTTTCCAAATGGTTGCGCGGCTATGGTAAATAAATCCGCAATCTTGAAACCATTTAACCAACATGCCTGAAAAATCTCTTAACCCAATATATCCTTCTTTGCCTTTTTGGATTGGCAAATCCATGCAATGAACCGCGCATATTCTGCCAGGTTTCAAGATCCTGGCAAGTTCAGGTATTAAGAATTTGAAATGTTGCTCGAATTGATCGTAATTAAGCGAATTACCCATATCTTCCACGTGGTTTGAATATGTGTATAATTCTGAGAATGGAGGCGAAAATACGACCAAATCGGCTTCGTTTTTTTTTAACTCTTTTGATTTCTGGACACAATCACCATTCATCAAATGGTACGTGTCGTTTTTAATATCGGTTGATTCCATTGAAAAATTAGTTATTAAGTTGTTAATATTTTTGTTAACCGCCTTAGTCATCTCAAGTTGCATATTTCTAAATGACGCATGTTTATCTTTCTGAATTTTCAAGACATTTATCATTCTGTCGGTGGAAATCATCCAACATGTGACCTTTCTTTTTTGCCCAAATCGCCAACTTCTACGCATTGCCTGGTATGATTTTTCAAAACTAAAGTCTATAGAATTAAAAATCTGATAGCAACAATTTTGATAATTCATTCCTTGGCTGGCAATAGATTCTTTTGTGATTAGTATTTTAAAGTCACCATGCGCGAACCCCAAAAGATCGGTTTCTTTTTTCTCATTAGAATCGGAACCCTGAACATTTCGACAATCAAACCCAAGTAATTTAAGATGATTGTAAATGTTCTTTGCCTCTTCATTTTGCTTTGTCCAAATTATTATTGACTCAGCGAATCCAATGCTTTTTACGATCTCGGTTGTTTGCCAGATACGCTCTTTTTCTGTTTCGCGAAGACTTGAATTGTAATCGGTTGCATTTACAGCTAAACCAGAAAACAACATCCCTTCTGGTAGTTCTGTTTTTACCTGCTTTTCGATTATTTCAAGTTCTGGCAAATCGAATCCTGTCATATCGAATCCTATATCCCGCGGGTGAGAATACATAATCGCCCACGTGCTTACAAATTCGTAAAATTTACTTACAGAATGACCTTTTAACCTCCATTTTTGAGTCTCTCCGGCATCGTGGACAAAGAACATAGCTAGCATTTCAGTGAAGCTCATAACGTCCAAAAATTCGGAATGATTACCTAATTCCATTGGGTCGTTAGGGGATGGAGTAGCGGAAAAACAAAACTTATACGGAGTAGTTTTGAAAGTATCGATAAGTAATGTTCTGTATTTCCCGGTTTCATTCTTTAAAATAGAGCTTTCATCCAAAATTATACACCCATACTTAGAACAATCAATATTTTCGACTTGCTCATAATTGGCTATTTGAATTAAGCTCGTATGGTTGTTAATTATTGCGCGTTCGACCATATACCCAAACTCAACACCTTTCTCAATTGTCTGGCCGGTTACTGCCAACGGTGCCAATATTAACGATGGTTTACCGGTATGTTTTGATACTTGATCGGCAATATCTAATTGCATAGGAGTTTTACCGGTTCCTGTATCGCCAAAAATAGCGTACTTACCAGCCTTCAATGCTCGTTTATTGACAAACTTTTGAAATTCGAAAAGCTTTGGGTTTAATTGTGATTCGTCAATATCGAACCCGGATAAGATTACTTGCTTTTCTTTTTGCTTTAAAAAATCTACATACTCCATAATTAGTTAAAATTAAAAACCCCGAATCAAGGCTCTCACACACTTGACCGGGGTTTATGGTTATAAAACCAATTTCTTTACCGGTGAGAGTCGGTAGAACAAATGTAATGAAATTTATTTGCTTTTCATCAAAGAGTTAATTTCTTTTTCAATTTTTACCATCTTTAATTTAAATGTCGGTTCCGTTTGAATCCTATTATCCACCTGACGAATACCATACAAAACATTGCAATGGGAACTGCTTACGAAATGCTTACCAATAGATGATAGAGTCTGTTTCCAATTAAACTGCTTCCATCGGATGTATTTATTAGCGCACCACATCGCGACAAATCGTATCTCGACGTAATCAGGCTTTTTAATAGGATCGGTAAAGGCTTGGTAAGGCATGTCAAATGATTTGCACACAATCTGTTTTATCGATTCAACGGTTATCGGTCGAGGTTCGTCAATTTCGATACCTGGAAATGAATATGGACTCATGTTACCAAGCCATTGAATTTTCACGACTATCTAAAAACTTCTTGACACGCTCGTCTTTGTTTTGATTTTTCGATATTAAAATCTGCGTGTTGTGTTTGTCTCCGATATTAACATAATGGCCGCTTAACTCTCGTTTGTGTTGTTTGGCGCGTGCTTTGATGATAAAGGCCGTATCACGTTCCTTTTCTTTGACTTTTTCCACGATTGCCATAGGGACGTAAATGTCTTTTGGCTCTTCTTTTTTAGCTTTCATTTTGTTACAGTTAATTTATTAAACATAATTATTTTATACTTTTTTGACTCTATGTCAAATATTTCAACGTAACCCATTGAATAAACATCAGTGATGATACATATTCGGTTGCGAAGTCGGCTTGATGGATACCAGCATTGCATTTTAAAAAGGTAAGTAAACTTTTAAATCAAACTCCTCAGATGTCATCCCATTAACCCAATACTTATGCAATTCAAATATATCATATCGGGATACTTGACAAAATTTATCAAGTTCGGATAGCCATATTTGAAAGTCGAGGGTCGTTTCGAGTATTTGTGACATTATTCTGAAATTTTATTCTCTAAAAATTGATCATAAAAATAATTAATTTGAGATTGTAATTTACCCATTAACTCCCTAGTAACCCTTCCTTTAGAAAATTTATCATGTTCATGAAAATTAATACTAGGAAAATGTATCGTAAACTCAAACGTTGCCCCGTCGTCTTTCCCCCAGCCTCCTAATGTTTCACTTTTTTCGCTAAGTTTACGACCATACGTAATATATGCCGGCTCTACTTCTTCCAATGCTTTTATATCAATACCAATACTATTCCAAGTATCTAAACAATATATACTTGTTGCATGTTTTTCCAATACAAACGGCACTGCTTCTTTTTTTAATCTATATTTTTTCATAATGTTAAATTTTAATTATTATCACCCCACATAGGAATCGAACCTACATTTAACAGTCCAGTTGAGGCGTCGCTATTGGTATCGACCCCGAATAACGAGTAACCAATCGCTATGGTCGGCGACAATGGTTGTGTTTTAAAAATGACTCGCCACTTGTTCGGCAAGTTCTTGGTTTGTTACGTTAATCATCTGAGCTACTTTTTCGACAATCTTATTGTAAAGGATGCCGAATGTATAGTCGTCAGGTACGCTTTCGTAAGATATTGAATCAGGAATAAAATTAGCACTTCCATCTTCTAGGTAAATTATCTTACAATGTCCTATTGCGATTAGTACTCTTGCTTTGTAGTGTTCTAAGCACTCACATTGAGTTTGATTTTCGAAGCCTATAGAAAGTACCTTGAAAGCTTTTTTGTGAAGCTCGTAGTTACGTTGGCGTTCTGTTTTAGCCGTTACGATATTGCCTTGCGCTACTTTTTTAGACAACTCATAATCTTCATCATAAGCCGGTTTGAACCAAACGCCACTTTTTACTAATTTAAATTCCATTACTTCAGCAGTTTTTTGATAACCTCGTTTACCTTGACTTGCTTATCCTGGCTTTTAATGGCTGTGGATATACGGGACTTTGGTTTCATAAGCTATTTACCAATTGATCGCGACTATTAAATACAAGTTCTTCAGCAAATATGTCGGGTGAATAAGAAGTTGAGTCTTCTACTTTAACATAATATCGATTCAAAAAAACCTCAATACCAGATTCATTTATTGACCAATCAACCCAGATACTTTTGATAATACCTTTTTTTGCTTTGTTATTGTCTAAAACCCATACTAAATCGTTAGGCTTAAATTTTGTGATTGTTTCCATTTTGTAGTTAAATTAAATTATTACTTTATTATTTGTTTAATATGTGCTATGAATACATAGTTGATCCTTTAATGTGTTACGGTACACTTTGAGAGTTCCGGTTTTGGTTATTTCTCCTTGCATGGTACTTTGTATTACCAATTAATAATCGCATTTTGCATCCACTTAATATTGTATTCTCTATATTCTTCAATAACAAATGCACCATGCCCGTCTTCATGTGATATTGAAAGGTTATATTTCTTCGATAACCGGTCAATATCTTTTAGAAACTTTGCTTGTTTCGAAGGTGTTTTAACCATTTTCCTTTCTATTTTATTCCACATTTCCATGACTTAGTTTTTTAGTTTAACAATACAAATATACTCCAATTAAATTTAGTAAACAATAGTAAACTTAAAATAATTGTAATATATTATATTGTGTTGATTGTTAATTAAAAAGGTAATCCGTCGCCACTATCTTGATCATCAAAAGGCTTTTCATTTTCAGTATTAGCCGGTGCCGAACTTGTTGATTCTGATTTATTGCCTAACATCTCAAGTTTATCAACAAGTATCGAAGTCTTATAGTGTTTCACCCCGTCTTTGTCGTCCCAATTTTCATAGACAATTTTACCTTCGACATAAATCTTACTACCTTTTTTTAACCACTTTTCGGCTATCTCTGCCAATGGTGACCACATCTTAATATTGTGCCATTGGGTTTCGGTTTTTCTTTCGCCGTTTTTATCCTTGTGAAATTCGGATGTTGCCAGAGTAAATGTAGCGATTGCCTTTTCGCCTACTTTCTTTAGTTCCGGGTCTTGACCACAAAATCCTAATAAATTTGCTTTATTTACTCCCATAAATTTAATTATTTATTTTTTATAAATTGTCCTAAACAATTCCTACTTATAGGTTTGTTTAGTCTATGAAATCTTAAATGATCAGATATTGTCATTAGCATTAAATTTTCAATTCTATTATCTGATCTATTTTCGTTAATATGGTGTACTACTTCATTTTTTAAAATTTTCCTACCTATGGATTGTTTCATAATAACTATATGCTCTGATTTACCTTTGTTTTCACCTCTTGTTATTTCGAAATACCCATATGGTTTTAATGATTTACCTATTGCGCTTCGTTTACCTCTTTCTATCGCGCTTTTTCTTATGTTTTCCTTCCATTTTTCGCTGAATATTCTTTTTTTACCTTTTAAATGTAGCCCAAATTTAGGCCTTGCAATCTCCATTGCTTCGACCCTACTTCGCATAATGCCTAAAATTATTAATTTTTTCCTTACTGCCGAATATGAGATATTATATATTTTACTTATTTCTTTAGAACTTAGTTTTTTATTAATATATAAATCAATTAAATTAGAATCATCCATTGTTTGCCATGTTATTTTTTTTGTGTTTTAATTTTTACTTTGTCAACTTTTAGAAATGGTTCGGAGTACGTTGCAATAGCAGCCTCAATAATTTCGCCAGTATTTACGTCAGCAATGCCATTTTCCTGGCTTTTACCAGTTTCAAATTGACCAATCAAATCTTCACCAAATCCTTGTTTTGTTTGTAACTGGTAGGCAGCTTTGGCGCGTGTTTCAATTTCAGCCAATTCCGACTTTTTTTCTTGCCACAATTGGATATGGTCGTACTTCTATGTCGTTTTTTGCTGTTTTGCAATAGTGTACCCAAACTTAACCGTTTTATTATCTTGCTCTAATTCGACAAGGCGTAAGGCCGATTTTGTAATGGCTTTTTTTGATTCGCTTACAAACTCTTCAAACTCTTTTAGCTCGATGTAAGCTTGTAGTTCGTTTATTTCTCCACTTTCGGCCTGCATCCTTAATTGTTCAATCTCTTCGTACATTTTCTTTGTAAGTCCCATGATTACGATATCCCCTCTTTAGTTAATGTTACCTTCATTTCATTTACCGCCTTTTTAAATTCAGTTTCTTTCTGGAAAACAGGATTATCTTTCCATAGTTTTTCGAGGTCGGTAATTGATTTGCATTCTTTGGCGAGTTGACAGGCGGTTAATAATGTTGCGGTATATTCTGCGCGTTCTTTTTGCTCTGCCGTTTTAGCCGCCGTTTCTAATATAGGAATGTATTTTGAACCTGAATAAATAGCCCCACCTATACCCAACTGTTTACACGCAACACTTAGTGCATCGGTAATGGCCATTTTGTAACACTCGTCAGAAATATGAATACCAGCCGTTTCTTTGGTCATCATTTTGGATCCACCAATGCCGGGTATTTTATCAGACCACTTGTCGCCGTCTTTAATGTATAGTCCAATTTGAGCGAATACAACTCTTTCGGTCAAACAATCTTCGAACCATAAATTTTCGATCTCATACTTCCATCCAATTCCACAAAACCCAAAATATTCAGTTAAAATTGATATTCTCCATTGTGGGTTAATATCTGACATGCCTTTTAATCGACCGGCTTGTATTGATTTTATCGCCCAATCCGGGGGAGATTCTACCTTTTTTACAAATTCTTTTGCGTCCATAATCTTAATTTTTTTGTTTAAACTCTTTATGCTGATTAAATTTATTTGACCAATCCCATATTGAATGAGATATGGCTAGTACTATTGCGCCTAGGATGATTAATCCTGTTATTGCTAGTGTATCCATGGTTATTGTTTTATTGGTTTTGATTGCCACACCTTACGTATTGTCGGGAATCGGATATTAATATAGTGTTCGATTTGTTTACCGATATTATACCGTGGCGAAACATCCCCCTTAATAATCCTGGTTAGATGCGCGTAGTTGGTAATACCTATAATTCGCATTAACTCGGCCTTTACTTCGTCGTGGTAAGCCTGAGGGATGTATTTAAATGCCATTTCGAGAGAATATTCGTTTGCCGGCTCTTCCGATTCGATTTCTTTTTGGCGTTCCCTTAAAGCTGCCTCGAATTCATTGTAGTTATTAAGCCGTTCGGTAAGGATATTGATGTCCATAAACGAATCAGCCGGTAAAGTGTTTAATTCGGCACAACCTATTTGAGTTAATAGATTGTCAATTTTTTCGGTGTAAGTTTTAATTAGCTTGTCCATAATTGGTTACTTAATATTATTACAAATGTAAATAATGCGATCAACTATTTGTATTTTAACATTTTTATTATTAAATTTCAGTAAATTAATACCTAAGCATTCATTTATTTCAATAATTACAAAATTTTGTATTTTTTTGTTAAAATTAATATCCAATGATATATGAGTTCCTAAATGGTCTTTAAACGGCCCATAAAATTTATTTAATTGTATTAATTGCATAAACTTATGAGATGACCCCCTAGACTTATTATCTAAATTTAATAGGCCATTAACTACGTAATACCCATATTTTGTGATAAATTCATTTTCTTGTACGCATCCGAATAAGTCTAACAAAGAAGATTTATTTTCTTTAAAAATATTACAACACGTTCCAATAATATCAGAATAATTTTTAGGTAATTTACCATTATTTAACATCATTTTTTGATGCCATTCTGTTAAATGTTGTTTTTTTAATAAATCTTCCATAATTATCGTTTTTGTTACATCAAAGATAATACAATAATTCAATATTGATACTTATTTTGTAGTTTATTTTTACTTTAAATGTAAGTTATTCATTAACCCATTGAAGTAACTGTTTTATAAATTCTGCAAATTCGTTACCATTAATACGTAAACGCCCACAATCTAGTCTAACGTCTGAATCACATTGAAACCATGCCCCCCTAATCGAACCGCCCCACGATAACTTATCGCTTAAAAATGGCATATTAACCATTGTTAAGTAGTTTATTTTGTGGTAACTAATTGATATATACTCGTAAGTTTCTTTATCTAAGATGCATTCTAAAACTTCGATCATTTCACCAGCAAAATATTCACTCATTTCACTATCGTACGTGGTAAAATCAAATATTACGTCGCCTAAAAATTGTAACTTAGACTCCGGTGGACATTCATCTTCTTGCCAAAACTTATATAGTTCGTCAAGTTCTTTTTTAAAATCGCTCATTTTATTGATTAGTTAAAGTAAATAATATACCATTGTCACCAAGCATCCTGTGGGTGACATAGAAATCATTTTTTTGGGTCTTTTGAATGTCGCCAAAATCGATGTATTTCGAACTGAAATAGGTATCAACTGACACTTCTAACTCCTTAATGTTAATTACGCATGCTTCTACGGGTATCATGGCTTTGAATTTAAAAGGTTAATACTGATTCGTGAACCTGCCCGGCATCCTTACAAATACGATGCACTCCGTCACGGATAACACACGGAAAAACGTTTTCGGTAAACAACTCATCGTTACCATAAAACTCAACAATACTACCCGTGGCTTTTTCGATGCCTACACTTGAGCCGAAATGATTTTGCGCGGCTATGATTGCATCAATGATCGAGTCAAATACTGGTAGGTTATGCATGATTGGAGGTGTTACCAGTTAATACTTGAAGATAATTCAAACTTTCTTGAGATAATTTCATAATATATTTTGCGTGTTCAGCGGTCAATTTTGCAGTTTCGAAGTTTTCAATTGCCGAGATACATTTTGCGGTAATGTCTAAATTTTTCATGGCTTTAATATTTAAAGGTTTAAAATAGCCCCTACGGCTTTCGCTTTCGGGGCAAACCCGCCTAGAACTTCGCGGGTAAACTAAGCGGGTTATTTTCTTGCTGTTTTAGCCCAATCAATTTTATTGCCAAGTATACCAATTCTTCCATGAGCGCCGGACTGGAAAGTTACTTTATTTGCAGGTATCCATTTACCGGATTCTAATATGTCGTCAATTTTTACAACATGAAAATAAGAAGATTTAAATGTCGACTTAACGATAGAAGCCATGTGCGTAAACCCTTTTTCCTTTAATTCTGTTGCTTTTGCAATAATTTTTGAAGTTTTCATTTTGCGAAGTTTTTTACAAAAGCTTTATTGCTTTTTGTTGAATCAAAGATACTGCAATATTCTTTAGTGTGCAAATATATTTAGGTGATCTTTATCACCTTTTACCGATGATACTAATCAACGCTTGTAATTCCGTTAGCATTCACCAAGTCTTTATATTCGATAAATGCGTTTAGTTGGCTTTCGGCTTCTATCTTATCGGGCTTGCATGTTCTGAAACCACACTTTGGGCAAACAAGCCATTTGTTTTCGTGTCCCAATTTCTTTGATTGAGGGATAAGTTTTACTACGCAGTCTGGGCAGTATTCCATATTTATTAGGTTTAAAATTTAAAACTGTGACTATATACTGTTATAAGCAATTTTCACGGCAGAACTTGCCAAATCCGTTAACAAGATATAAATACCCTTCTATCTCAAAAAATATTGTGTATTTGTCGCCACTTGCAATGTGAAACCTTCTTATTTTATTTCCTAGTGGCAATTGATGAGCTAAATATTTGGAATAAGGATTCATTTTTTTATCCCATGCTCTAAGTTTTTTATGTGTTACGTGCTTACCTGGATATAGCCCATTTTCTAAAACAGTATATATTATTTTCGTCCAATAAATAAAACTGCTTATAATACGGCCTATATTCAACCACCGTTTTCGTGCTAATTTTAAGTTTTTCATATCTATTTAATTTTTGTGCTTAAAGATAATTAATACCTCCGAATCGGTGGCTAAACATAGCCCAATTCGTTAGGCAACATAAAGAGACCAGCCCGTTTCATATATTGGAGAAGTTCGCCATTTCCAAAATTCGTATTCATCACATCGCACACCATATTCTAATAAGATTTCGTCACCTTCCATGGTTACCCATTCATCGGGTGTGAAATATTTGTGCGTTACTTTTTTGCCTTCGCGCATTGCTTGTATTGCCTCGTCTTTTGTCATGTATAAGTTATTGATTAATTATAGTGTTTTATGGCCATAAAATATGCAACTATATATTGTTATCGGCAATACTTACCGCACACCTGACAATGTCCGTTAAATGAATCAACATCGTGTTTATGTTCAGCAATTGGTATTAATTCTGATAGTAATACTTCTTTATCGTAATTGTGCCAATACCCTGCAAATTTTAGTCTGATTATTGCTTTGTCGCCTTTTACTTCTTTTAGTTCAACATTACGTTTGTTAGCAGGATAATAAACTTGACAAGGAAGTACATCCGATAACAACGTGTCATACGTTATAGCCGTTTTAGTGCCAGTTTGTAAGTTTGTTTCTTCGTTCATAATTTTATGTTATTTGATAAGTTTGTACTCGTAAATCGGCTCCAACGCATACACGCATCCGTTAATTATGCATCTTATATAAGCAATACATAGCCCAAATACTCCAGGTCATTGCCAGTATAAACACTGGCATGTTAAAATATTGCGTAAGTAATTTGTTAATAATAACTAGAATCCATTGCAATCCTGCTATTACTAAGGCTATAATTAATAAATTTGTCCACATAGTTATGAATTTAAATTGTTATTCCGGATTCAACCCAGAAAACTTCAAATACTCCACATAAGTTAATATCTGTTCGATGCCTGGGTTATTAGTCCCGTTTTCGATGGATATTACAGTCTGCTCGACAAACCCAATTGCTTTAGCTACTTTTTTTCTGCCCGGTAATCCTAATTCTTCGCGTCTAGCTCTGAGTATTTGGCCTAATTTTACCCGTGCGTCTGTGTGTTTTGTCATTTATTTTGGTTTAAATTGTTAATGTTTTTAAGTATAACTATTTTAGTGTGCATTTAAAGACACCCACAGCGATAGTGTCACACGCTTTCTCATTGGCATTTCAGTGTCACGAGTTTCTAAGGTTACAAATCCTTCTTTGTCAATTTCGTTTATAAGGTCAACGAGTAGTTTTTGTTTGATTCGCATTATATCAATTCCTCCACCAATTTCAGCGGTTGCGTAGTATTGTTCAAAACGTAGTTGAGTAGCTTTGATATTTGGTATTTCCCCCAAATAATGCTTATAAAGTACATTTTTACCGTACTTTTTCTGTTTATTAAAAAAACGCACGTTAACGATGCGTAATCGTAATGCCTTTAATGCTTCGATGATAGTTTTCATGTATTTTAAAATTTAGTTTTTCAAAAAAAGTAATTGTAGGCGTAGTGCCTACGCGTGACATTAAACTTACAATGCAAATTAACTAAATTATTTTGACGTTACCAAACAAATACTACTTTATTTTTTAGTTAAAATGAAAAACCCTGCGCATCATCTCGACGGGCAGGGTAAACTACTAACTACTAATAATTGTGGAATGTTTTGAGTTGTAAAGTATTGCTTTACTACTGGACTATTAAGGTCGTATATTTGGTGTTTATGATTGTTTCGCGTATTTGTCGTGGCATTATAACGCATCCATGGGAAGCGGTTCCCGGTTTTGCAATACTATCCCCGTGCATAAAGAACGCACTGCGTCCAAACATTATATTATGATGGTTAGGTATTAAAGGTATAGATAATGGTCCTATTTGAGGGCTATCTATTGGAGTCCCGAATGTATATTCGCCTATAGGAATGCATCCTAACCCTTTTACATTTTGTTTTGAAGGGTCATTTTTAAAATCACCATAGCCGCTATAACCGGTTGCGAGTATTACTCCCGACTTCGTAGTTAATTCTCCTGTGGATTGTTTGTAAAATAGCTGTTTAGTTTCGGTCATTATATTTTGTTTGATGCAAAGATAATCTAAATTATGGTAATATCATTTTCTTAATTACCGGCCACCCGATGACACCCAGCAGGAGCAAAATAATTAACCCGCCCGATATAACAATCCATTTGTATTTCTTCAGCGCCTCTTGTTGGATCAAATACCCCTGCCTGTAAAATTGGTCTACCTTGGTTGTATTGATCATAATGGTACGGTTAACACTATCTTTTAGCGCCTTTATGCTGTCGTCCTTAATTCGAAGGATAAGACTAAAATTATCCCGATCCATCGAAATAGATTGAAAATATTTAGCGTTCTGGTTTAACAATTGGTTTATTTGATAATTGTATTGTGCCCATGCTTTAGTCGAGTCTGGACATGGCCGAGTAACATTGCCGGTTATAAATATGGTATCGCCAGGTAATGCTATATAATATGGAGTAAATACCTCTTTTACCGTGGTATCTGATTTCGTTTCGATAGTTGGAGGGGTAAGGCACTTTGAACAGTGATACGCCTGGGAACATCCGGAAAGGTAGCATATCAATATGAATGCTGCAATAATCAATAATAGCGATACAATAGCTTTCATGTAATTAGTTTTTAATAGTTAAATGGCCGGTTAAAATTAATCCTTCAATATTACTCATAAGCTCATTGCTTCGCTCAATTGTAGTATGTATCTCTTCGTATCGTTCGTCGTTAAGCTTTGTATAATTGTCGTATCTATCATGATCCGATCTCTCGTGAGTGTCGAGCTTAGAATGTAAGCTTTGTTTTATTTCCATAATGTCATCTTTAATTCCTTTTACAGTGTCTATAGGAATTTGTTTGTATTTGTCTATTAATAATTTACTTACATACGTAACGGCACTTATTACAATGGTTAATAATGCTATCCTAACTTCTACTGTGTAGTATATCATCGAATATACAAACAACCCAATAAGCCCAACAACAGCGATAACCGCAAATAATACTCCTAAATGGTAAAGATTCTTAGCCATAACGTCTTAATTTTAATCGATAATTTATTTAGTATTAATGTAAATTCTTCCCAGTTTAGGTATGTAATAATCAATATAATGCCGAATGATAAAAAGAAACCTATCATTCTTTGATTGCACCATGAAGGCGATTTAGTCCCGGCGTATATTAACCCGACAATCTGCACAATTGTTTTTTGTATGCAATATAAAATATCGGTTAAGATTAACGTCTTTATTATTTTGGTAGAAGTGTAGTAGAGTATAACCAGTTCGAGTATAATTATATGAATATGCCCATTCTCTTTAACAAGAAAATTCCATCCGGGCATAGGATACCCTTTACTCGTGGTTTGGCAAAAACGCATGTAAATGATTTCCACGACGAAATAAGCTAACAAAAAGATAGTAAACACCTTATTCTTAGCGATAAATTGTGATATTTTTTCAACTAACATAATGGTGGTGGGGGGTCAGCTGGAGGATCGCCTCCGCCGGTTTCGTTTGTCGTGTATATTGGCTGGTATAATTCGTATATTGGTTCGTACAGCGGCTCAAATTCGCTTACCAATATATCCGGCATTTTAAGTAATTCTTCAATTTCTGTAATCATGGCTTAGAATGTTAATTACCCTCGCGTTGGATCGACCCGTAACGCGAGGGTAAAGTTAATTACTTTGATTCTGTTTTAGCAACTTCGCCGGTGGAATTTGTAAAGAAATTCTTTCCGAGATAAGCTAAAGCAGCAGCAAGCGCAATCGTTCCGATCTGTTTCCAGTCGAATGTCAACGAACCGGCCTGTAAGCTGGTTGTTATTACTCCAATTACTGCTGATCCAACAGAAACTAAAAGACCTTTTGCTAAGTCTTTAAGGTTTAATGTTCCAAAATTTGACATAATACTATTTTTAATTTAACTTACTACAAAAATTGTTAACGCCTTGCCAGCGTTTACATACGCTTGACGAAGATCGGCCAGCTCGGTACTTCCGTTGATATATGAACCATTAGCGTTAATAGTCAATACCTGGTCGGTGGTAGGCGGGAATGTCGCGTAAAATCTACCCATAGCCCGGAGAAGATCAAGAGATAAGTCTTTTTTCAAAGTCTCGGAAATCTCGTCCACCGTTGCAATTTGTGAAGCCACCAGACTCTGAGTCTGAATAAGGCTTGCTTTGATTTGTGCGGGGGTCATTCTTGTTCTACTATTACTCCGTTAGGGTCAGTTACGCCAGCTTCAGTCATTTTATTGAGCATATCTTGCTTCGATACACTTGTAATAATACATGCATACGCGTTTATACCATTGGGAGTCTCTGGTGTTACCGAACCTGGAATCTTGACATCTCCCGTAATGTCAAGAATTTCTACACTTGAGTTGCTTACTTTATACTGTACTACCTCTTTAGTAGTACGATCGTAAGCGCAGTACCATATCGGGGCTGCGTCTGAACCTTGAATTGTTTGAGGCATTTTATTTGAATTTAAGTTAATGAAACTATTTGATAATAAAAATACTAATATTAATGTTAAATTTCTCATGGGTGTAGATATACTGATAATAATTTTCCGGTTGATGCAAATATAGATTGAAGATTGACCAAATCAGTATTACTATTACCTCCTGTCGGCCTAGAATTAGTGCCTCCGCTTAACTCAATTGTCAATCCTGCTGTTGGCGTATGTGTCGAATACCACGCATTGAGTTTGGCGAAAATGGCATCAACATAGACCGTATTTAATGCGCAATTGTGGAAGTCTACTGTCGTGAACTGCCTATTTATCGTAGGCAATGACAATGTCGTTAATCCGGTATTCGAATAACCTCTAAGTGTCGTTGATAAATTGGATAGTCCTGATATATCTAAGGATGTTAATGAATTAGAATATGCGTCATATTGGGCTATATCTAACGAATGTGTAGGATTTGTTATTGAGGTTATTGATGGAATACCTGTAATTACAACATTTGTCAACAATACACTACTAGATAAATCTATTGAGGTAAATGTTAAGGATGATCCCGATAATGCGATATATGTTAATTTTGAAAACCCAGATGTTGAACCTCCTATTGTATTACCGTTGCCGCTAACGAGAATGTTAGTGGCGTTAGTCCAGTTAGAGACTACGCCACCTACAGTGTTGGTATCACCTGCAATAAAAAAGTAGCTGGAAATAGGCATATTTGAGCATATGCCGGAGTAAGCTGTGGGGGTTGTCCCTAATGGGGAATAGAAAGAAGTTATATGGGTTAAATTAGTAAGTGAACCTGAAAATGGATTGCCCTGGTTGTAAAATATTGTGAGATTTACCCACCCTGATATATCTGCTGTTAACCCCCAGTTTTTGTAAAGAGAACAATTAACTAGATTTACTAGGTTTGTGCCATCGCCTGTTACTGTACTTTTACTAGCATTTATTGATAATATAGTCAGTCCAGTATTATTAGTTATATCAACACTAAAGGCTAGGTTACTCCCCGTAACACTAATGATAGTCATACCTGAGCTTGGTAATATACCAGTTATAGCACCATTAGTATTCAATAAAAGTTGCGCTAGATTAGGTAAGTTACTTAACGACCCAACCATAGGTAAATTGCCATTAGTGCTGGAAAAGTATACAAGTGTGCTACTTATATTGTTTATGTTTAAAGACAGTCCAATACCATTTGCCAAACTTAACTCCAGTAAATTAGTTAGTAAGGATATGCATGTAAAATTACCTAAATTAATTGCTACAGAAGTACACTCAAATCGCAGTATTCCGTCCAAGTTACCTGTAATAGTAATAGGGAAAGTTTGGTTTTTTAAAGAATAGCTTGAGGCATATGGTGTGTTGGAGGTTGCAGATGCTGTACTTGTTTTCCCATCTCCCCAATTAATAACAACAGATTTACCAGTAGACATTCTGAGAATCAAAGTAACCTGCGAGTTAGTAGCTCCCTGACTTGAGTAAATTATAAACCCAGAAGAAGCACGTACAAGTTTTCCGTTAGCTCTTAATAACTTACTGTTAACATTCTTTAATGGTTGAGCCTCTACTAATGAGAAGCTCAACACAGTAAGTAAAAGTATTCCAATTATTCTTTTAATCATTTTCTTTGGATTTTCAATTATACATTGATGATTACATACCATAAATCAATTCAGCCAAAATATTACTACCGAGTACTTGAATATTACCCGCACTAGGTACTTGAGTAACACTACCATAAATCTTTATAACGTCTCCAGCATTGGCCGTATAATAAACAACAGGACATTCAACTAACCCATAAAATAGAGTTGCTGTTGTGGATGCTTCCAAGGGTAAGTTAGGAGTTGACCCATTTGTAATTGATATTTGAGGAATGTTAGTTTTCTTAATGAAAAATTTAATAGTTTGTCCTGACGCTTCAGTTGCTCCTGAGTAACTAACATAACACTTTCCTGTGATCTTATAAGTGCCTGCTACAGATAATGTAACAGTTGCAGGAGTACCAGTGTAATTAATAATGGTATCTGATGCAGTCATGTTGTAAGTACCTGTACTGTAACTCTGGAAGTAAGTACCGTAAGGGATTGCTGTTGCTTGCTTAAGAAGTGCAGTCATTGTCTGTATAGCACTGTCTGGGCTAGTTGCAAGTGTGGTGAACTTTGCAGCTTCAACATTGCCGGTAGAGTCAATTTTCATCCGAGTTACAGGCGCATGGAAAGTTGTACCTGTTGTGCCGGAAGAGGCGGTTTGGAAAAACATGGATGAACCACCAATACCTCGGGAGCCTCCGGTGACAAAGTAAAGATCACCGCCTCTTTTGTTTGTTGCATCTGCTGAGCAATTACCAGAATTGATTAGGAGGTTTTGACCTACTGTATTAGAAGTTGTAGTTGGTTCCAGACCTAAGGTTCTGGAGACAGAACCAGTAAATGAGAAATCCTTTGTTGGAGTTGACTGAGAGCCTATATTAAGTTTAAGACCTGAAATAAACCCATTTCCTGAGATGAGGTTATAGTTTGCCATTATATTAGTGTTAACAAACAGAGAACCACCCATTGTTGTAGTAAAGTCAAATCTGGGTAGTGTGAATATACCCAGATTTGACTTGTTTAATATAATGGCATCTTGTCCATTATTAACTTTTATTGGTGAGTTTACATTCAGATTACCGTTTACTGTTAAATCACCAGTATTGTTAGATAGCTGGATTATACTTATTCCAGTAATGACTGCACGAACTCCCGTAGCAGAAGGTGTAATTAGTATGGAATTAGTTGCTGTTGCTGTTATATAGTCCGTATATGTGATTGCGGAAGATATTGTAGTACCATACCCTGTTATGATACTTGTACCGGGTGATCCTATAGTCCAACTCAAAGTTCCACCAGAGATACTCCCAACAACAATCGTAACTCTATAAGTATAACCAGCTCTGATTCCGGGAAGTGTTGCAGTGGTAACTGTACCTAAACCATCAGAAGTTTTTGCAATGGCATTAGGAGAGGTTTGATAAACCCAACCTGTACCTAATGTCCAATTTGGAGTAACGAGAGCTGGAGCAAGTTGAGTGCTATCTGTTGCATTAATTATCAAGTTACCTCCTATTGAAGAGGTTCCAACAGTTATGTTTTTAACTACTCCAGTACTAAGACCATAAGAAGTCTGTACCTTTGTTAGGGTATCATTACTAAACTGTTTAACTGTCTTAACTTTACGGTTAAGTGTATCACCGACGATTAGCTGCTTATCATTGGTGACATTACCTAACCCAACCATTGTAGCCGTAATACCTCCGACATTGCCGGTAAAGGTTGGTGATGCAATCGGTGCCTTAGTAACTATCTGATTATGTAATTTTGTCGTATCGCCAGTTAACGATGATTTCTTGTAATATTTGGTCGTGTCGGATAAATTACCTATTATGTTTTGTTTAGTTATAATTTGATTATGCAACTTGATACTATCAGCCCGCGCACTTGCTTTTGTTTGGTACTTAAATATAGTATCTGCCAATATTGTAATAGCTGGTACTGATGTCGGGTTAGACACGGTTCCGCTAAATCCGTTCGCAGTAACTACCGATACCTGAGTAACCGTACCACCGCTACTACCAGCGATTACGATATTACCAGCGCCGACCAAAGAATTGCCGTTTATAGTCTTAATGTTAGTCCCTGAGACTAAAACGTCCTGTTTATTAGCATACCTTGTTGTGTCTCGAGCTTTCAAATTGTATGCTGGTGCAGCCGTTGCGATAGGATCAGTTTCTAGTGCTGACAATTGCGACCATACCGGGTTAGTTCCATCCGATTTAACCACATAGTTTGTTTTGCCGCTCTGACTTGGTAGTAATGCATTCAATGCCGCCGTGGCTGTTGTCTGACCTGTACCTCCACTTGCAATTGGCAACGTACCGGTAACACTATTTGCTAAATTAACCTGAGTAAAATTCTTTGATCCGTTCCAAAATTGAGTAGTTGTACCGGTTGTTATCGCGGGTTCCTTACCAGCCAAAGCCGAATTTAAAAGGCTATTACTCCCGGGTGTCCCGGTTAAGTCTGCGAATCCAACGTCAGACCAATTAAGTGATGTTGTTCCACTTTTTAAAAATTTACCATTTGAATAAGCTGGTATCCCAACATCAGTAGGCAATCCCAAAATATTCCCAGTTCGTCCAAATACCGATTGTACCGGGGAGTTGTTTGGGTATAAAAAAATAACCCAGTTGCTTAATGTAGATGATGGTAATGCTGCTAAAATATAGGAAGTTGTATCATCATGTCGCATAGATATATCACCAACATACCTACTGCCACTTAACATTTGCGCCTGGCTTGTATCTTGATATGTATGACTTGTTATTAAAGATGGCAAGAATCTGACTGGTATTAAAGTATCTGTACCAAGTCCTACATATCCATTTGGCCTGTTTTTATGGGCGATGTTCTCCGGGGTATATCCTAAGTTATTTCCTAAACTTGCAATCTTTGAAGGGCTTAACCATACACGCGATACTCCGTTGCCGACGCTGATAGAATCACATCGGATTGTGTCAGATACGGTAAGATATTTTCGAATAAGTACATAATTCTGAAAATCATATACCTGTGTGGGTTTAATAGTTTGGCCGAAAGATATTATCGGTAATAATAGAAAGAATTCTATAAAATATTTCCTCATTTAAACTACATTTTATTTGCAAATATAGCTTAAATTTCAATACCATATTATATGGTGTTCTTTTTTGCAGATCGGATATTTGTTTTGTCGTGTTCGCGATGACATGACCGGCATAGTATTTTGATATTGTCAACGTCCCAAGCCAACTCGCTACGGCCTGACTTCTGGCATTCATCGACGCTTATTACGTGGGCGCAATCTAAAGTACTTTCGTGTTCTTTGGCAAATCCTTCGCAAAAATTGTACCCGTAGTCGTTTATCTGTTGCTCTAACTTCTGATGTTTGGCACCTTTTACTTTGGTGTCGATATATGTTTTACTTACACGTTCGTTTTTGGATGTTCTGTAATGGTTCATTTTGCAGTTAATTTTGTTCTTAATCCTAATAACATCTTTCCGTGTTCGTACTTCGCTTTTTCGTTGGCCTTTAATTCGGCTTTGGTCATATCGCTTTTTAATCGCGGGCGGAATTGGATGTAATCATAAACCCATACTTTAGTACCTTTTTCGCTAGTCACATTCATCGATCCTAATGTTTTACAAATTGACGCAAAACATTTGTATTTTTCTTTTCCCTCTTTCATAGCTTAAAGTTGTTCGTCATGAGAGTATGCTAAATTCTCTAATCTTCGCGCGCATTCGCTAAATTGCTTCTCTCCGTATGCTGGCGATTGTTCATTCTGTTCGCGTACTATGTTTTCGGCTTTCATTCCTTCAATTTCTGCCTGAACCGATAATACTAAAGCTAATCTTCTTACGTCATTGCTTTCCATACTCTTAAAATATTAGTTAAAGTTAATGAATATTAATTTATTATGTGAAATTATGAATAGGTCGCAATATCCCTAAGTATCCGTTGCCTATTCTCCTTCGATTTACCCTCTTTTATCATCTTAATATTGGCAAGCTGTAATCGTATTTGACAAATCCATGCTTTTTAACAATTGTCAATATGTCTTTACTCCCAAGATCAAACCATTCACCTCGTATTCTATTTTTAGAATATTGTTTATGTAGTACCATTTCAATATCCAGGTCTAAGTAAAATAGTGTTTTTATTTTAGGTATTTGACCCGATAATGTTTTTTCTCTAAATTTAACATTCCCAGATTTACCAATCTTATATAATTTAGATATTTCATCATACATTATATATGTTTTATACTGAATGTCCTTTTTATGAAAATGCATATTATTTATAGCATCAATGAACAGATTAGTTATTTTTTCATTACATATAATTTTATTTGTAATTACATTAACATATTCTTCAGTTATATACACATACGAACTAATTAATTCCGATTTATTCCAATCTGCATTTATAAAAAAGTTATCTTGAATGTGAAAATATTCTTCCTTACCTATGACTATGTTTTCCTTAACATCTGATTTAACATACTCAGATAATAATACCTTAACCGAATCAATCCTTTTTACTATATTCATTTTACTAAATTTAAAAACCCCGTCCAGTGATGCGAGGCACTGAACAGGGTTTTATGGTTTTTACACCAATATCTTTACGTGTTCTCGCATAAACACAATGCAAAGGTAAAAAATAATATTAAAAAAGCAAAGAAAAATTTGTACGCTAAATAATATTACAGTACATTTGTGCAATAATTATAAACAAATTTAATACTCATATTATGGAAACAGAAATCGACAAGATTATTATCAAAGGAATTACTTACGTTCCTGAATCATCCGTTAAAAAAGAATTTGACGGAGATGTTAAAATTGTAGTGCTTCAGCGCGGTTGGATATACATAGGTGTATTCGAGAGAACTGGCAATGATTGTAAATTGCATAATGCTTACAATATCCGTTCGTGGGGTACAACTAAAGGATTACCCGAATTAGTTCATGGCCCTACTAGCTCAACTAAACTGGACAAATGTGAAGGTACTGTTGAGTTCGATTGGTTAACCGTCATACATACTATTACTGTTAATAAAGACAAATGGAAGCTTTAAGAATAGCGGCTAATTTCGAAGATAGCCAAAATACTCACGGCTACGGCTACGGCTACGGCAACGGCAACGGCTACGGCAACAGCTACGGCAACGGCTACGGCAACGGCAACGGCTACGGCTACGGCAACGGCTACGGCAACGGCTACGGCTACGGCTACGGCTACGGCAACGGCTACGGCAACGGCAACGGCTACGGCAACGGCAAA
>Ga0302296_1000916_pt1 | contig 22826 bp, 19 predicted proteins | sample III_Fen_N3_1_FD_194546 | JGI IMG/M metagenome (GOLD analysis project Ga0302296, IMG submission 194546) | Peat permafrost microbial communities from Stordalen Mire near Abisko, Sweden - III_Fen_N3_1 | ecosystem: Environmental > Terrestrial > Soil > Wetlands > Permafrost | place: Sweden: Abisko...
AAACAAATCAAGATCGGTAGTGGACATCGTGCCAGCATTGAGGAAAAACCAGAGGTTCGCAAGGCCGGAGGAGTTTATTACACTCCGCAATACGTAGTTGATTACATTGTTGAAAATACAATCGGTAAGCTCATCGAAGGAAAGACTCCCAAACAAATATCGAATATTAAAATCGTTGATCCGGCTTGTGGCAGCGGCAGTTTTCTGATAGGCGCATACCAATATTTGATCGATTTCCATAAAAACTATTATACCGACAATGGCACAAAGACCGGGAAGAAAGATAGCCCGACAACACCCGAAGGTAATCTGACATCAGCAGAGAAAAAGCGCATTTTACTCAACAACATTTATGGTGTTGATATTGATGTGAATGCCGTTGAAGTTACCAAGCTCAGCCTTTTGCTTAAATGTATGGAGGGTGAAACGGAAACAACCCTTGCTCAACAATACCGATTGTGGCACGATCGTATTTTGCCAACCTTGGACAACAACATCAAAAGCGGAAATAGTTTGATTGATACTGATTTTTATTCAGGTGAACTTGACTTTGGGGATGAGAAAAAAATAAAGCCCTTTAGTTGGAGGAAAGGATTTCCAGAAGTGTTCAATATTAAAGCACCAGGTTTGAATCAGGATTTCAAAAGACAGTTCAATAAAATAAAGGAATTATCTACAGAAACGGATAAGTTGATTGACAAATATACCCTGCAAGAACCGGCAAGTGCTTATGGCGCTTTGGGAGGTTTTGATGCAGTGATCGGGAACCCACCTTATGGCGCTTTGTTTTCCAACGCTGAATCAGAGTATTTTAAAAATAGGTACAATACCTCTGCATGGCGTTGTGAAAGCTACCTCTTATTCATCGAACAAGCATTAAAGCTATTGAAAAAAGATGGTTTCCTGGGGTATATTGTCCCTGATACCTTATTGAACTTAGGATTTACCCAACCCGCCAGGGAATTGTTGCTTCGAAATTCTAAATTGCAGGAGATTGTTGGATTGCCTTCAAATGTATTTTCAGGTGCAACTGTTGATACAATCATTTTATTAACCGAAAAGGCAGGATACGAAAGTCAATTCAATACTTCAAATATTTTAGTGAAAACCTTTGGCAAAAAACAGCCAATTAATACCATTAAAGACCCACAGAAAGAGTTTTATGTAAAAGCTAAAGATTGGTTTGACCTAGATGCGTTCAATATTCAAACAGATAAAATTGAAAACAACCTTTTAGATATAATTGAGAACGACAAGAAGGTTATTTCTGAATTTGCTGAAATGTTTTCAGGTGTAAAAGCTTATGAAGTTGGAAAAGGGAAACCGGTTCAAACAAATATAATAAGGGATGAGAAACCTTATACATCTAAAACAAGAAAAGATAATAGTTGGCTTCCACTCTATGACGGAAAGCACATTGGCAGATACGAGCTATTATGGAAAGATAATAATTGGATAAAATATGGCGAATGGCTGGCCGCCCCACGCAGTCCTAAAAACTTTGAAGGAGAAAAAATTCTTATCCGGAAAATAACAGGAAAAACGCTGATTTCTACCTATGTTTCAGAAACATCGTATTGCAATACGCTTCTGTTTGTACTCAAACTAAAGGAAAAGACTTATTCGTATAAAAGCATCCTTGCCATTCTTAACTCCTCTTTAATTGGATGGTATTTCAGAATGAAGTTTCAAATCAGTGATGACGATACATTTCCACAAATCATGATTCGCGACATTCTTCAGTTTCCATTACCGGTTATTGATAGTAAAGATGATGCTGAACTAAACAAACTTGTTGACCAGCTTTTAAAGCTCAACGAAGAAAAAGCAGCAACAAAGCTGGAATCAAAAGTTTTGCTACTTGAAAGCAAGATTGATTATTGCGAAGACCGGATCAATGAAATTGTTTATCAACTTTATGGTTTGTCAGAAGATGAAATAAAAATTGTGGAGCAGAAATGAAAACCAATACAAAAATCAAGTTTGAAGAAGCATTAAAAAATGCTGAAAGTTACATTGAAGAAATGAAGACCTGGGATGACAAAAAACTGTGCAAGCACCTTGACTTATTTCAAAAACAGATGCAGATGGCCTATGAACAGAGGAATCATGAAGCTTTTGAATTATTGCAGGAATATGAACGTCAAGTTCTTGTTGGCAGAATGCGGGCAAACTTCAAGGAATAACCCTGTCGGGGCTAAACCAACTGCAGCAACGAAAATTGAGGGGCAAATTGCAACATCGGACCTTTGGTTTTTCGGCAACTATTACCGCAACGAATACGGTTTTTTTATGCCCCGAGCCTCAAGCAGCAACAAAGCTGGAATCAAAAGTTTTGCTACTTGAAAGCAAGATTGATTATTGCGAAGAAAAAATTAACGATATTGTCTGTCAATTATATGTTTTAGAAGAAGCTGAGATCGATTTAATCAACGATAATGCAAGGAGATAAATACAGAAATCAAACCAAATGGTGAAAATGAGAATTTAATCGCCCGAACATTTACAATTCAATATCCGAAGAAAGCAAAAAGGCAATTCATCAACAAATTTCCAACAAAAAAGGATGAATCTCTTCATCCCTTTCTCTTTAAACCTAACTTATTCTATGAAAAAAAAAACCTAACCTCTATTTTGTTTTTGCTTGATACAAATGTAGTTCGAACTATCGTTAACGTGTATGAATCAACGTTAAAGAACCTTAAATATACTCACCTGATTACTTTGATTGACCTTGATAATTGCCGGAAACGCGATTCAGTATGTAACAAAAAAAAGGATGGCCTCTACCATCCTTTTCAAACCTAACCAAACCTATTTCTATGAAAAAAACCTAATGCATTTCGTTTGTTATAACTACTCTGCAAACATACAACCGTTAATCGTTAACTTGTATAAAGTATCGTTAAGTAATGTTAAGATTTTAAGTAACAGACCTTTTAAGGAAAATTGACACAAACGAATACTCTACAAAGTAAAATACTTATATTTGCAACGCTTGCCATTGAAAACAATTTTATTTTTTCGTTTGGTCTCCAATTCATCAAAAAAAATGGTATTAACGAGATTTAATATTCAGGACAAATGATTTTTTTGAAAATAAATTAAAACACAACTAATTACATATCAATAATTTTATAAATAACATTCTATGACTAAGTACGTTTATACGTTCGGAAATGGTGCAGCTGAAGGAAAAGCTGACATGAAAGAGTTACTTGGAGGCAAAGGCGCAAACCTTGCAGAAATGAACCTGATTGGCGTTCCCGTTCCCCCGGGGTTCACCATCACTACTGATGTATGTACCATTTACAATAAACAGGGCCGCGACAAAGTGATCGAGATGTTGAAATCGGATGTTGAAGCTGCCATCGCTCAGGTTGAAGTTCAAACAGGTGGAAAATTCGGTGACGCTACAAATCCGCTTTTAGTTTCGGTACGTTCGGGCGCACGCGCTTCGATGCCTGGTATGATGGATACCATTCTGAACCTTGGTTTAAACAATACCGTGGTGGAAGGTATGGCAAAAAAAACCGGCAACCCCCGTTTTGTTTGGGATAGCTACCGCCGTTTTGTTCAGATGTATGGCGATGTGGTTCTCGACATGAAACCTACTTCAAAAACCGACATCGATCCGTTTGAAGAAATTCTGGAAGAAGTAAAGCACGAATACAAGGTTATTAACGACAACGAACTTTCGGTTGATGCCCTCAAAGAATTGGTTGTGAAATTCAAAGCTGCCGTTAAAGCAAAAACCGGTCACGACTTTCCTGAAAGTTCTTACGAACAGCTTTGGGGCGCCATTTGTGCCGTTTTCAACAGCTGGATGAACGACCGTGCCATCTATTACCGTCAACTCAATAACATCCCGGAAGAATGGGGAACCGCCGTTAGCGTTCAGGCCATGGTATTCGGAAACATGGGACTTACTTCAGGAACAGGTGTTTGCTTTAGCCGCGATGCCGCCACCGGCGAAAACCTGTTCAACGGCGAATACTTAATCAATGCGCAGGGCGAAGATGTGGTTGCCGGTATCCGTACCCCACAGCAAATCACCCTCGAAGGTTCGAAACGCTGGGCTGTTTTGGCAGGTGTTTCTGAAGCCGACCGCGCTTCAAAATATCCTTCACTCGAGGAATCCATGCCTGAAATGTACAAAACGTTGTTCAACATTCAGAAAAACCTCGAAAAGCATTATAAAGACATGCAGGACATGGAGTTTACCATTCAGGAAGGTAAAATGTGGATGTTGCAAACCCGTAGCGGAAAACGTACCGGCGCTGCCATGGTACAAATTGCCATCGACATGCTGAAAGAAGGTTTACTCGACGAAAAAACTGCCTTACTCCGCGTTGAACCCAATAAACTCGACGAATTATTGCACCCTGTATTCGATAAAAAAGCAATCAAAGCTGCCAGAGTATTGGCAAAAGGATTGCCTGCCTCACCAGGCGCTGCTACTGGTCAGATTGTATTTTTTGCTGACGAAGCCGAAGAATGGGTAGCTCAGGGTAAAAAAATAGTTTTGGTACGCATCGAGACTTCTCCTGAAGACCTTCGTGGTATGAACGTGGCTCAAGGTATTTTAACTGCCCGCGGCGGAATGACCTCGCACGCTGCCGTTGTTGCACGTGGGATGGGTAAATGCTGCGTTTCAGGTGCAGGAACACTGCAAATCGACTATAAATTACGCACCCTGACCGTTGATGGAAAAACATTCCAGGAAGGTGATTTTATCTCATTGAACGGTACTACCGGCGAAGTTTACGATGGCAAAATTGCTACCATCGACCCCGAACTGAGCGGCTACTTTGGCGAGTTAATGGCCATTGCCGATAAATATACACGCATGTCGGTCCGCACCAATGCAGATACTCCGAAAGATGCACGGATCGCCCGCAATTTTGGAGCAAAAGGTATTGGACTTACCCGTACCGAACACATGTTCTTCGAAGGCGAACGCATCAAAGCCATGCGCGAGATGATTTTGGCTGACGATGTTGCCGGACGCGAAAAAGCGCTCGAAAAACTACTGCCGATGCAGCGTAGCGACTTTGAAGGAATTTTCGAAGCCATGGCCGGTTATGGAGTTACCATTCGCTTGCTCGATCCGCCATTACACGAATTTGTTCCTCACGAAGAAGCCAACCAACTCGAAATGGCCAAAGAAATGGGAATTTCGGTTGAACAGGTAAAAAATAAAGTAGAAGCGCTCCACGAGTTTAACCCGATGTTGGGTCATCGCGGATGTCGTTTGGGAATCACTTATCCCGAAATTACCGCCATGCAGGCACGCGCTATTATCGAAGCTGCTCTTAACCTGAAAGCCAAAGGAATTGATGCCCGTCCGGAAATTATGGTTCCGCTGGTTGGAACAGTTGCTGAACTTAAAAATCAGAAAACCATCATCTGCGATACTGCCGAAAAAGTATTTGCCGAAAAAGGCGACCGTATCGATTACCTGGTAGGTACGATGATCGAAATACCACGTGCAGCCTTAACCGCCGACCACATTGCTGCCGAAGCCGATTTCTTCTCCTTCGGAACCAACGACCTTACCCAGATGACCTTGGGTTACTCGCGCGACGATGCCGGAAAATTTCTGCCCGATTACATCGCAAAAGGCATCTTCAAACAAGATCCATTCCAGGTACTCGATCAAAATGGAGTTGGACTGATTATTGAAATTGGCGTAACCCGGGGCCGTTCGACGAAACCTGGATTGAAAATTGGTATTTGCGGCGAACATGGCGGCGAACCAAGTTCGGTTGAATTCTGCGACAAAGTTGGAATGAACTACGTAAGTTGTTCGCCTTACCGCGTGCCGATCGCCCGTTTGGCTGCAGCCCAGGCTAACATCAAACATTCAAAATAAGAAAAAAGAAAAAAGGAAATAGAAATTTTATTGAGGCTTTCCAATAAATCAAAAGGGAATGATCCGAAAGGGTTGTTCCCTTTTGTTTTTTACAGTTGATTCCGAATTTTACTTGCTTATATGGCATTCAAAACTATGAGACAATCTTTTGGGTAATGATTCAACAGTGATTTTTTGTATATTTGAAAAAAATAAATAAAATGAACAGGCAACTAATTACAAGAATTACGATTAATCATGAGATTTGTAACGGCAGACCAACGATTCGTAATACGCGATACACTGTTGATTTAATACTTGATTTATTATCAGCGGGTATGAATGAAAGCGAAATAATAGAAGACTATCCGGCACTTGAACCCAATGATATTAAGGCTTGTTTGTCATTTGCTTCTCAATTAACCAAAGTTAAGACCGTACAACGCATTGTCGCATGAAGTTCCTGATTGATGCCAATCTTCCGTTCAGACTTGCCAAATCCTTAAAAATTAAGGGATTTGATATTATACATACGGATCATTTACCTGATAAAGAAAGAACAACTGATAAAGAAATAAGAAGGATTTCAATTGAACAAGATCGCATTGTGATTACAAAGGACTCCGATTTTCTAGATTCTCATGTAATTCAAGGTGTACCTACAAAATTATTGTACATTACAACATGAAATATCACCAACCGTGAATTGTCAGACTTATTTGATAAATATTTTGAAACCACAATTCAGTTATTTGAAACTTATGACCTCATCGAACTTAACAATGAACAGATAATTGGGCATGAAAGATAATCTATAAATTATACAAAAAAACAGAAAGGGAATGATCCGAAAGGGTTGTTCCCTTTTGTTTTTGAGGTTCGCCCGTGCCCGTCAGGTAATCAATAGCAATCCTGCACAAATAACTGATCATCAGTATAAAAAAGTCATCAGTCATTCGGAAAATAGCTTATAAATTCTTTCGATTTCCTTTTTATTTCCTAATGACTTTTTTCTGTTTCCTTTTTCGATTAGAAGGAGGTGAACGAAACCTGTTCTTTTCGGAAAAGGATGTAACAATATCATCCTCTCTTCGACGAATAGCATTGTAACTACAAATTAATTAAGCTTATGGATACGACTGTAAAGGGTGCCAAAAAGGTATTTAAGGAAAAAGGCACTTGTTCGCAAACCTTCATTTATCTATTGAACCGGGATTTCGGTCATAACAAAGAAAATGAGGAACGCGCCTCCGATCCGTTAGCAGGTGGAATAATGGGAAGAGGACATCAATGCGGAATGCTTTGGGGATCGTCATTAGCTTTAGGAGCTGAATCGTTTCGCAGGTATGGTAATGGCGGACAGGCCATTGGTTCAGCAATAATTGGCACACAACACCTTGTCGAATCCTTTTCGAAAAGAACAAAAACCGTCAATTGCCGCGAACTAACCGGTTGCAATTTGACAAGCAAATTTGGTATGGCAAAACTCATGCTGAAAATCATTTTCCAAGGTGGCATGGCTAACAGTTTCTGTTTTAACCTCGCCGAAAAATGGGCTCCCGAAGCAATTCAATCAGCAACGGAAGATTTATCCGGCGAAAAAACGGATTGGACGCAAATGCCTGTAAGTTGTGCTTCAGAAGTGGCCCGAAAAATGGTAGCCAGCGATGAAGAAATAGTGATGGTTGCCGGATTTGCCGGCGGTCTTGGGTTGAGCGGCAATGCCTGTGGCGCGCTGGGTGCAGCAATTTGGTTGAACTCGCTTGACTGGTGCAGAAAAAACCCCGGGAAGTCGGGTTATTCAAATCTATATTCAAAAAACATATTGAAGGCATTTGATGGAGCAACTGATTCAAAAATTCGATGTTCCGAAATATGTGGACAACGTTTCAAGTCAATTGACGATCATACTGAATTTCTGAAAAACGGTGGTTGCGAAACACTCATTGATCTACTCGCACGCCCAATAAATTAATCAACAAACAAAAATTGGGAAATGCATATTAAATGGATTTCAACTATTTGCTTCCAGATTATTCATTAAAACTTATTTTCAATGCACCAATTTACTTTCCTGTTTTGCGCGTTCTTCCTTTGGTTTTGTTCTCCGGAAACACAACCACCTACTAATGAAGCAGCGGATTGGCCGGCAGAACTGAATACCGCCAAAGATGCTGGTTATCTGGACGAATTAGACAAACAGGTCGTTCTGGAACTCAACAAGGTAAGGAGTAATCCCAGGCGATTTGCCGAAGATTATATGGAAGAACTCCTGACTGCTTTTGAGGGTAACGTATTTGTCTATCCGGGACAAGATCCAGTCGTAACAAAGGAAGGAGTCCGGCCATTGAAAGAATGCATCCAAATTCTGAAGCAGAAAAATCCTTTGCTAATTCTTCAACCTTCTGAAGGTTTATCAAAAGCTTCCGCCGATTTGGTGGCGGACCAGGAAAAATATGGCAGGATTGGCCACATTGGGCATAACGGTTCGACACCCCAACAACGGGTTGAGAAATACGGAGAATGGAACATTTGTTTAGCCGAAGGAATTACCTACGGAAGTTTTGAGGCCCGGCAAATAGTGATCGCCTTGCTGATTGACGATGGGGTACCCGATCGTGGCCATCGCAATAGCATTCTGAATGACTGTTTCCATTTTATCGGCGTCGCTCATGGCGATCATCCCGATTACAAGTCGATGTGTGTCAACGATTATGCAGGCGAATACAAATCACGATAATGCTTCCATCTCAATCACATTTTGGATTTGCAGCGATAATTCAGGAATTTTATTTTTCACCACATCCCAAACGATGGAATAGTTAACTCCCATGTAGTCGTGAATGAGCCGGTCCCGCATACCTGCCATGTTCTTCCAATTGATTGAATTCCACTTCAATTTAAAATCAACAGGTATTTTCTTTGTTGCTTCACCAATGATTTCCAGACTTCGGACAAGCGCCCTCTTTAAGGTTTCATCATCGAATAATTCTTCCTTTTGAGTTTCAGAACTGATAACAGATAAGATAAACTTGCATTCATCTTGAATGTGGTGAAGATATTCAAGTGGTTCTTTAGACATACCTAACTTCCTTTAAAATAGACGGACCGATGTATGGACTTAGCCCATTCTTAGTGACAACCTCAACTTTTTCGTTCTTAAAAAGAAGTTCCAGAAAATCACACAAAGCCATGTAATTATCAAAATTTTCCTTTTCAGGATCAAAGTCGATTAATAGATCGATATCGCTTTTTTCGTTTTGTTCATTACGTACATAAGATCCAAAAAGACCAATCGAATGAACCCCAAACCTGAAAAAATCAGATTTGTGGTTTTCGATAATAGTCAATATATAATCTTTCGTGATCATTTGTATGTTAATTTGCTAAACATCCGTTCCGAACTCCTTCACAAAATTAATAAGGCTTCATTTCAAACAAATATAGATATTTACCGACGAAATGCAGACATTTGTTTGCCTAACCTGATCTTCCCCTTTCTATTTTTCAAGTTGCAGCACCAGAAACGAATGAGGTTTCAGCTCCAGGTTTAATAGCGATCTGGTAATTGACGGCTTCTTCCATCCCTGAAAATAGTCTTTCTTTTCTCCTGTAAGTTCTTGCTCTGAGATCAGATTTTTAGCTCCCGAAAATCCTTCTGCCAGACGTAGTTTTACCTGACGTGTTTCGTCGGCAAACGATTCGACGATGACCGTATTGTTGTCGTAAACAAACAAGCTGGTGTAGCCTGGAGCTTCGAGCAATGCCGGCATGTTTGGAGTTAAAATCTCTTTTATTTTCGATAAAACCTCAACAGGCATCTGATACAGATCAATCACATTGTCGGGAATGGTCAGAACATAGAATTTTCCCTTGCCATAATTTCCCCGCAGAACGATTGGCCAGCCGTTGGTACCATTGAACGCCGAAACAACTTCCCACGAATCATTGGTCAGATATTTGATTTGCGGAATGATCATTTCGTGATTCGAAAACTGGTGTGGTCCCCATCCGGCGCCAAATTCCCTGACAGAAGCACTTTGGTTGGTCGCCCGAAGCTCAACAATATCGCCCAGTCCTTTTTCCTGCATGGCTTTCAGAAATCCTGAAGTGATCATGATATCCTTTCCTGAAATCAGTTGTTTCTTGATTTTAGCAATGATATCCGGATCGGATTTGGCTTGTTCGGTCAGGAAAACAATCGGTTCATTTTCGGGAAATTCAGGAACAATATCCATTGGAACTCCGATCATTCCCATGTAGTTTTGAAGAAAATCTTCGCCCAGCGAATGGAACGGTTTGTAGCTTTTTACACCTACCGGTTTTCCGAGTTGTCCCAAAAACTGGTCGATGGTTTCGAAGGTATAACCTGCGGCACGGGCAATGGTCGTTGGCTGCACCATCTTGCCGTTTTTATCAGCAATCGGCTTCATCATTTCGTCGTAATTGAAACTGGTCGTTTCGTGGTTTTGCCATTCAGCACGATCGGTCTTCCGAAGCGGGCGCTGTAATTGATTGAGATCAAAAAGGGTGATTTCAGGAGCTTTGGCAAACATGGTTAGCCACAGTTGTTCTGCATACCGGTCCATAAAATTCGCTCCACCTGTGTCGACCCATCCGCCACCATTTTTGTCTGGTTTCAGGTTGTTGTAATACCTGTAAACAAGATAGCCCAGATACGGTTGCAGATGTTGGTTGCTCGAAGGATCGCGGGTTTCGGTACCGGTATACAAACCGTCAAACAGTTTCGGTTCAGTTTCAAGATTGAAGCCACAACCCTGAAAATGATCGTACCAATTCGGATATTTAATTATCACTTTGATGTTGGGATTCACCGACTTGGCAGGTTCGATAATCAATTCCTTAGCAGCTTTGGTCATGAGTTCCAGCCGAAATTCGGTCCAGCTTTTATTGCCTTTTGCTTTGATGCATTGTTCGCACTTGCAATCGGTAAAGAAAAAGTCATCCAAAATCAGTTCGTTAAAATGCCGGGCGGTAAACTCGACGATTTCCTTTATCTTTTTGCGGTGTTCGGGATTGGTATAGCAGAAAGTTTCGAAGTTATTGCTTTCGTTGACCGTTAAAGTTATTCCGCCTGCGGTTTCTATTCCGCGGCTTTCGAAAAATGCTTTAGCTTTCATCAAGGTAGCTTCATCCACAACCAGTAAATCGCGATGGGTTTCCAGGTATATCTTGTCAACCTTCACTTGTCGCGATATCTCATTCCAGATGGGCTCAATCCAGTTGTTGTCGCCCATCTTCACGGTTTCGTAAGCTCTTGAATAAACTGCTACTTTGAAGTTTTTATAGTGGTCACCAGCCATTGCCGACATTAGAGCCGACATAATTAAGGCTGATGTAAGTAATATGTTTTTTATTGATTTCATTGGTATTGAATGATTGAATTTTTAAAATACTGCCAGCTGAGACTGGTCACTGGCAGCTTTAGCCTCTCTATTTTCCAACAAATCCGGCCAGCGCATAAACCAGCGCACCTTGCCAGTTGATAGCAATTTCGTTGGTTGTATAATCTTCCTGTTTGTCGTTCCATCCAATTGCAGTATGTCCGCCGCCAACAATGTATCCGGGCCAGGGCTGCACTTCGCTGTCCGAGGCCGAACGCCTGTCGTGTGGGTTCATTGGCGGATTAATCCCCAGACCAGTAACGTACGAACGGTTGTAGTAATTACGGCCAAAGAGATGTGAAATGGCATCCTGCGAAGTTTGAACATAGATTTTGTTAGGGGCAATGCGGTTGGCTACCTGAAGGTTCAATACCTGGCGGGCAATGGTTCCGTTGCATCCCCAGTAATAACGGCCTCCCAATGGTCGTCCGTAAGCATCTGCCCCACCCTTTAACGCAATGATGTTGGCAACCTCAACAATGTTTTTTCGGATGGCCTTCACTATTTCGGGATTCTTTCCTGATTTTTTTGACAGGATGTATTCAAACATTCCCAAGTTCGAAACTTCCTCCCAATCCCAGTTTTCATCGATCCTGAATTTGAGCACTTCAGCCTGTGATTCGAAGTCTTTCAGGAATGCGACATTGCCGGTAGTTTCCCACATTTCGGCAGCGGCCCACAAACGGTCGTCCTTGTCAGTTGTTTGGTAGCCTCCGGTATTAAATTCGCCCTGAACAAAATTTTTGTTTTCCGGATTTTCTTTCAGGAATTTGTAACTCAACTGGGCAGCAGCCAGGCATTTTTGCGAATAAACCTGGTCGTAAGGTTCGAAATAACGGGCAGCCTGAGCCATCATGGCTACAAAATCGGCTACTGCAGCCGAGCTCCAGTCGGTGAAATATCTTTTTTCTTTGTCTTCTTCGGGTTTGCAGAAGGATTCGAAATTTTTGCGGGTCAGTTTATGCGATACTTTTCCGGAGCCATCGGTATATTGCATGGTTAGCAGCCAGTCGGTTTCCCATTTCAGTTCTTTCAGAAAATCGGGATAACCTGCTGCTGTTTCAGGCAGGTCGAGCGAAAACTTCTTCAGGTTGTCCTGAAATTGGTCCCAGGCCATGAACATCATACCGACCGTCACACCGGCATTCACCACATACTTGCCATAGTCGCCAGCATCGTGCCAGCCGCCCGTTCCATTGCGGCGTTGATCGGGTTTCCCCTGGTAATCTTCGTAACCATCGTTCACATGGCAAGCCTCATGAGCATACCGGATGCCGTTGTACATTCCGTCGACAGCGGTGCCGCAACGCCACAGATAAAAAGCACGCATACTGGTATAAAAAGCCTGGTTGTAAACCTTGGGCGATATTTCGAACTCGACGGATTTGGTTCCTTCGGAAGTTTCGAGAAAATACTTACCGCTTTTTGTGAATTTCGAGAAGTCGGCTAACGAAACTTTTTGGTTTACATCTTTCTGAAAAACAGGAGCTGAGACTTCGCCTTTAAAGACTACGGCCTGATCGGAAACCTGCTTAATTACAAAAGATTTTGATTCGCCAACGATAGATGCTTTTTTTGACGATTGCGGCAGAAATCCCAGCGAATTCAGGTGAATGCTGTGATCTTGTGCCATGGAAGATCCCGCAATAAAAGCGAGAACGACTAATAAGATAGTTTTCATTTTGTTAGGTTCTAGGTTTATAGAATATTTTATTGGGAACAATAATGTCTAAAAGTAATAGAAATCGTTCCATAATAACAAAGATATTTAAAAAACTGATTGGTTCGATTAACCTTTTCGGTTCTGTAACGAATGGTAAAGGCAAACAAAATGAGAAAAAAGAGGAGCTTTTGAATACCCACGACATCTAATTTGAAAAGGAATTAGGCTCTATGCCATCTGAATTTAGCGAATAAGCATCTGACATTCATGAACAGACATCTGAATGTAGTGAATTAGAATCTGAAATTCATGAACAGGCATCTGACATTCGAAAGTAGGCATCTGAATATCGAAAGTAAGCATCTGACATTCAAAAGTAGACATCTGACACTCGCAAGTAAGCTCCTGACATTCGAAAGTAAGCATCTGACATGAGCAAGTAAACACATGAATGTAGCAAGTAGGCATCTGACATTCAAAAGTAAGCATCTAACACTTGCAAGTAAGCGTCTGACATGAGCAAGTAAACACATGAATGTAGCAAGTAGGCATCTGACATTCGCGAACAGGCATCTGATATTTGCAAGTAAGCACCTGATTTTAAATTCAGGGACAGACAATGACTGGATTTTTGCGATTTATCAATCTTTCCCGATTGCGGATATTTCTTATTTCCGAGGTATATACACAACTGTGATTGTTGAGACCTAAAATCCATAGAGTGAGTTGGATTTTTAAATCAATTAACCTAAGTTTGTATGGTATCAAGGTTATGTTTTATTCAAACAAACCGTGGCAGTTTTTTCGAAGCCTAAAATTTTAACTGAAAACGAAACGCAATTTACAGATACCAAGTACAATCAGCATTTTAACAAATACAACCCATTCAAACAATGCCGAAATATCCACAAGTTTGTGGATACAGGGGTGTTGGCAACAATAATAACAAACACACATGAAACATAGTACCCATTTTTTGATTTTAATTCTTGTTTTTACTTCATGTTTAAGCCAAAGACAAGTAGATAGTAATAATGTATTCAGACCAGAATTTGACATTTCAAAGGATAATAGAAGAATTGTTTGCTCGTATTATGAAAATAATAAAGCTGGAATTTATGAGATTGATATTACTTCTAAAGAAAAAGTGAAATTATCGGATAATAGTAAAACATCTCTCATTAGACCAAAATATTCACCTGACAATGATAAAATTGCATGTATATCAGAATCTGTATTTGATGATTTAAAGAGTAAAATCTGCTTAATTGATAAAAGTTCAAAAGCGGTTGTTGATTTAACATCCGATTCTATATTGATTCTTGAGTGTGTTTTTAGTCCAAATGGCGAACAAATCTATTTTTCAGGTTCAAAATATTATGGGAATTATTCTCCAGTTGCTCGAAAAGCACCTCATGATATAGACATTTATAGTGTTAACATTGAGAGCAAAAAAGTCAGACAGATAACAAATTTTGAATCATATAATTTGCATGGTTTATCAGTAACTAATACAGGTGACAGTTTACTGTTTCATTTGGATTCAAAAACAAAAAACGGACTAATTCTAATGAGTTTAATTGATAATGGAATAAAGCAAATAATTGCAAATAATGATTTAAGAGCTGAGAAAAATTTGACACCATATGAATACTATTTACCTATCCTATCCAGTGATAATTTAAATATAGCGTTCTCAGAACCTTATGAACTTTATATAATGAATAGATTAACTGGAGTTTCCAAACGAATTTTTAGGAATGAGCCAGTTTTAGTTAATGCTGGATATTTTAAATTCTTCAACGACTATAATTATTTAATGCTGACTCTGCCGACTAATATTGATAAAAAAAATAGTTCGGGCGATAATTTTGGATTTTTTACATTGAATCCTGAAACGAATGAACTTAGAACACTTGATATACAATAAATTACTGTTGCCAACAAGCGGTCAGCCAAAAAGCTGGGCTTCGTGGTATTGCAAGGTTTTCGCACGCTGGCAAGTTTGTCATCGGGCGATAGGAAGTCGCTCCGCAAACCCAGCTCTTTGGCTACCGCCGGTCGTTATGCCCTATTTTAATATGACGCGATTACTATACATACTGACAATGTTTTTATTTCTCAGTTGTGGAACAAAAGACAAACCGAAAAAGCTTTCAGGTTCACCAGCCGTTGACAGGTTAGAGACTGACAATAAGATTTCAGATAATTGGTCATTTGACAAAATTGATGGAAGTAAATTGGTGTTTAAAAATGGACAGACTTTTGAGACAAACCTTTATGAATTGGAGTATATCGGACAAGTTCCAGTTAATAATAAAGCACCTTATTTCATATTCTCTGGTCGGGACTGTAATGAGTGTGACGCAAATATTTCCATTTATATTCATTCACCGAGTGACGGACAATTGAAAGTTGAGCATGGACAAAATCGTTATGAATATCCTGGGACAGAGAAAAATTATGAAACAGATAGTGTTTTGTGTATTTCGAGAGCATTTTATGGACAAGTCTTGGAAAACAAAATAGGTGTAATTTGGTATGAGAATCGTTTGTTAGAAAATGGCAAAAAGGCCCGTTTTGTGTTTTTAGCTCGTGTTGACAATGGCCCGTTAAAAGACATAACATATAATGACAATGGAAGTATCAATCAGACACTTGATTTATTGTCGAAAGGGATTTGCAAAGAAATTAAAGGACGACAATATACAAGCGAACCATGAGAAAAACAGGGCATAATCGAGTAGACGGCTGACAGTCGGATGACCGCCAGTCGCCTCTCACACCGCAATTACTCGCGTAATTGTGCGCGCGAGCTTCGCTCCTCCCCTTCGCTACGCTCGGGCACATATCCGGCGGTTCGTTAAACAATGGGAATTGAAAATCGGCGAAGCCAAATAAAGGTGAACTATCGTTTAGGTCTTTTAATACATCAATGGGCAAAACAACCTAATCGTTTGGGCCTTTTGATTCATCGATGGGGTTGTTTGATTGTATTGTGTTGGATCAGGAATAGCAGGGGAATTATACTAAATTTGCGCTTTAAACCTTTTCCAACGGCATCTATCTAATAAACCATTTACGAAAATTTAAAACAATCATTTAACAGTAACCTCGTCAGGTATTCCGAAATTGATAGGATCAAGGAACCAGACAAAGCAAGAAAACCTAAACCATCAAATTATGAAGAAAAATTCTCTGAATTTAAGGAACGTCGTATGGATTTCCTTATTCGCTGTCTTTTCAAGTCTCTCCGGTTCGAGTCAGCCAACCAGTTTTAAACTTAACGATCTGGGCGTATTCAAGAAACAAGGTGTGGATCTGATGATTTACAACGATTCGTACAATTCGGGCGGATTCTTTGACGAAAAAGTGAACGGCATCGAAATGATCCAGCACGATGTCCGTACTGTTACCGGTGGCGCCATCAGGCTCAGTCCTACCCCGGAACAATGGGACCTGACACCAAGTGTAAAAGAACGCACGATCAATACAAAGGAAAATACGGTCCTGATAACTTTGTACTACAAGGAATTCGACTTCACCAGCAAAATTAAGGTCGAAGCAAAAGACAATGGTGTGCTAATGACTGTAATCCTTGATAGTCCGCTGCCCAAAAAGCTGGAGGGAAGAGCTGGTATGAACATTGAATTTCTTCCTGCCACCTATTTTCAAAAGACTTACCTGATGGATGATCAACCAGGGATATTTCCATTAAGACCATCGGGCCCAACGATTGCTGAACCGTTTTCGGAAAGAATGACTCAATGGAATAACGTGCTGACGAATGAACGATTCGGGAATACCTACGCAAAAGTAACTCCAATCGTATCGGGTAAAAAACTTATATTATCACCTGAAAATCCCATGTCGTTGGTAACGATCCAGTCACGAACAGGTGAAATCGGTCTTTTAGATGGTCGTAATCTTGCGCCCAACGGATGTTTTGTCGTTAGGGAACTCATTCCAGCCGGGAAAACCGGAACCGTCGTTCAATGGATGTTTACTCCAAACGGAGTTTCAAACTGGGTGAGGCAACCAGTTATCTCACATTCGCAGGTTGGTTATCATCCCGATCAGCAAAAAATAGCCGTGATTGAACTCGATGCCAACGATAAAGCTTTGGGATCGGCCAGTTTAATACGCAGGAGCGAAGATGGCAAACCGGTTAAAGTACTCGATGGCAAATTGGCCACCTGGGGTAAATTCATGCGCTACAATTACCTGCGATTCGATTTCTCGACTGTTAAAGAACCTGGTATTTACCAAATTCAATACGGAAATCTGGCATCAGAACCCTTCCCTATCGGGAAAAATGTTTATGAAAATATCTGGCATCCAACCTTTGACACCTGGCTTCCGGTTCAAATGGACCACATGTTCGTTAAAGAAGGATATCGCGTTTGGCACGGAAATCCACATCAGGACGACGCGTTGCAGGCTCCAACCGATACCTTGATCCACGACGGTTACCGGATGGGGCATACCACCGGAACGAAGTACAAACCTTACGAACACATTCCCGGGTTAAACATCGGAGGTTGGTTTGATGCCGGTGATTTTGATATCCAGACCGGATCGCATAACACGGTGATCGGGTATCTGGTTAGCGCCTGGGAAGACCTTCAGATTATGCGCGACGAAACCATGATTGACAAAGACCGCAAGTACGTAGCCATTCATCATCCCGACGGAGTTCCGGATATTTTGCAACAGATTGAACACGGCACCCTGGCCCTGGTTGCGCAGTTCCGTGCTTTCGATCATTCCATCCGTGGAATCGTTCAACCACATTTGTGGCAATACGACATGATTGGCGATGCCGGCAATTTAACAGATGGACTTGTTTACAACCCCAACCTGAAACCTTTCGAGAAAGATGGATTCACTTCAGGAACGATGGACGACCGTTGGGCATTTACCAGTTCCAGCCCGATGGGTGACATTTCATCGGCAGCAGCTTTGGCCGCCGCCAGCAGAGCTTTGAAATCGTACAATAACGAATTGGCAAAGGAATGTCTTGACATTGCTCAGAAAGTTTGGAATGATAATATTGCCAATAAGAAAGAAGAACCGGCAAATCAATCTCGAAACAATGCACCGGACGTTTTTTTTGGTGGTTTCGGCAGATCGGTTTCGGCAGGACAGGAAGCCAGTTTAACCATTGAACTGATGCTTGCAACTGGAGATAAAAAGTACACCGACTATCTAGTAAAAATATGGCCCGCAGTTAAAAGCAGCATGGGTGGTAAACAGCAGCGTTTTTTTGGTGCAAATCCGCTTCGGACTTTGCTGAAAGCAATACCTTATATGAACGAGAGTTACAAAAATGATCTTCGCGCACAAGCCTTGGTCAGCAAAAGGCAACTTGATTCAATAGCGAATGTAAATCCTTATGGCGTGCCGCTTGGCCAGGGTGGTTTCTATTCCACGGGCGGAGGTTTCGCTACCGTCGACTGGTCGCTTACCAATGCCAAACTTCATCAGTATTTCCCCGATATCATTAGCAAAGAACATGCGATCCGCGGGTTGGATTACATACTCGGATGCCATCCTGCTTCAAGCATTTCTTTTGTTTCGGGAGTTGGTGTAAACTCTAAAAAAGTTACTTACGGAAATAACCGTAGTGACTTTACATTCATCCCGGGCGGTATGGTTCCCGGAAATTACCTCATAAAACCTGACTTCTACGAAAACAAAGAGGATTGGCCATTTATTTGGTACGAAAACGAAGTGGTAGTTGATGGTTGCGCCGGTTATATTTACCTTTCGGCATTGATTGACAACATCCTTCAGAAAGAACCAAAATAGAATAAATCTTATCAGCGAAAAAGGACAGCAGGAATTACCTACTGTCCTTTTTGTTGATTGATTTAGGTCATATCAATGAAACATCAGTTTCTACAGTTTCCCATTTTACTGAAACTATTCTCTTCTATCAAACTCTTCCCTTTCAAGTGCGCATTCAATTATATGAGTATCTGTTTATTTACCTCAACAGTTGAATGTTGTGGCGACATCCTTTGCTATTTCTGCCCGCAGCAGACGGGGACTTGAAACAATCAATCTTCGATCAACCTCAACCTGATTACTGAGACTGATCACTGAGACTAAAAACTGCGACTGCAAACTATTCCTCCTCCACATACAACTGAGCGGTTTCCACCCGCGTGACAATAATCCGGGTTCCCTTGTCAATCATTCCCGATTCGGCCAATGCATCGTAGTTTCTGCCTTCGATATTGATTTTTCCGGAAGGACGCAAGGTAGTGACTGAAATACCTTTCTTCCCTTTTAACTGAAGCAATTCGGTGTCAACGCCCAGGTACCCATCTTCTTTTTTCATCACCTGGTGAAGCAAAAGGTGTGAAAAGCGTCCTGTTTCAGCAGCAAACATTTTCTGGCTCAGGTAAATCGCAAGCCCGACCCCGGCAATAGATCCGAAAAAGACCGTTCCAACAGCAATGAGCAAATCATTGCTGTTCACTTCGTCGAATGAAAAATTGACATTCTTGACCAAACTCAGCACTAATCCGGCAAAGGTCAGCGTGATGCCCGAAATACCTGTAATACCAAATCCGGGAACAACAAATATTTCGAGTGCAATCAGGATCAGTCCGATAATAAAAATCAGGATTTCCCAGTTAGCCGCCAGTCCTTCGAGGTACAAAGGTGAAAAATACAAAACAGCGCCAACAATGGCTACCAGCAATGCAAATCCAATTCCGGGCGACTGCATTTCGAAATAAATTCCGCCCAAAATAAGCATAATCAGGATTCCGGAGACAATGGGATTCACCATAAAACCGATGAAGTGCTCAATGGCGGTTGGCTTGTATTCAACAATTCGGGCATTCTCCATTTTGTTCAGCTTCAGCACTTCATTTACGCTTTCGCAAATACCTTCGCAGTAGCCGTTTTTCATGGCTTCGGTCGGTGTGAACGTTAGTATTTTGCCCGAATCGACCACATTGGGGATGTAAATCCGCTCGTCAACCATCGCTTCTGCCATTCGCGGATCGCGTTTCCAGCGATAGGTTGTGTCCCGACCGCTAATGATAGTATCCTTTCCGTGCGATTCGGCGGTTGAACGCATGGTGGCGCGCATGTACGACTGATATTTGTCGGGCATTTTTTCGCCTGTTTGATTCACCACCGTTGCCGCGCCCAACGATGCCCCGGTTCGCATGTAGATGCGGTCGCAGGCAATCGAGATAAGCGCTCCGGCTGATGCAGCGTTGTTGTCGACAAACACCACCACCGGAATTTTGCAGTTCAGGATTCGGGTTCGGATCGAATCGGCATCCACAACTGTTCCGCCGTAGGTATTCATCTGGATCAGGAACAGATCGGCTTTCAAGCTGTTGGCTTCGGCAAAAGCCTGTTTGGTTTGCCGCCAGATGGCCGGCGCAATATTTTCTTTAATATTGAATTTATAAACCAGTTTCTGCCTGGTTATCGATTCCTTTTTTGCCGGAATTGAATCCTGTGCAAAAACGTCGGATAAACTAAGGAACAAACTGAAAATAAGGGTGAAGACAATTGTTGACTTCATACGATGAGCTATTTTAGTTAATTCGAACATATCCAAATTTTTCAATATCTTCCAATTGCTTAGTCAAATATACTTTACAATTATTAAGAACATATACGGTATCGCAAATATCGATAGTTTGGCGGTAAAGGTGATCGGTGATCAAAAATCCTTTTTTTAACTTTTCAAGCATCATTATATCTTTCATTTTCTCAATATGTACTGGCATAATATGAGTGAAAGGCTCATCAAGCATCGAAAATTGAGCGTTTGACTTCATTATAACATAAACCTCAACTAGCCGTCTTTGTCCTCCGGACAATTTTCCAATAACCGAATTACTTAAAAGTTTAAATTCCGGAAAAAAATCCTCAAATTCTGAAAACGAAACTTCAAAATCTAAAAAAATCCTCTTCAAAGTAAGAGAAAGAGGAATAAACCTGGATTGTGGCAAATATGTTAGTATATCTGATCTTTTATAGGCTTCGTAAGTCGAAACATCATCAAAACGAACAGACTTACTTGTTGCTTGTAAACTACCGTAAATTACATTCATCAGGCAGGTTTTACCTTGGCCATTTCTACCAAACAAGCCTGTTATTGAGCCTGTTTCGCACTTTACATATACGTCCAGAAGAATTCGCTGTTGTCCAAATTCCAATAGAACACTATCAACCTCCATCTTGTGTTTCATTCTGAAATTTTAGGCTACAAGTATGATCAATACTACAAATAAAGCAAAATCGAAAACTAAGGTCGAAATCCAAAGTATTGACTTCGAAATGCCTAAATTCTGGTAATAATAAAACTCCTTCTTTTTATAATTTTCGATAAAAAATACAAATAGTCCAAGAGTTAGCAGCTTAAACCACAACAATACACCTAAAGCGCTTTCGCCATTAAGCCTGAAGAAATAAATACAAAGAAGAGTAATTATCATGGAAGGTATCCAATAACCTTTGTAAAAGGTAAACAGTAATCTGATCGTTTTTAACATGATCGGGAGAAATTACACCTAAACTAAGACATCTCAAATTATAGAAATTACTCAGCGGGTGACTTTGAATCACCCACTGAGTAAAAAAGAATACTATATATTTTCCTTTTGTGGAACTTTATACAACTTATCCAGGTTGTATCCACGTTTCCGGGCTTTCTCCAGCAACATTTCGTACACTTCAGGAGCCATTTGTGGCGTACGGCACAAAATCCAGAAGTACTTGTCCGACGAGCTGCCGATCATGACATACTGGTAATTTTCGTCCAGCTCAAGCACGTAGTAGTCGCCATAAAAGATCCAAAAAAAGGAAACTTTCAGCTTGCCGGGTTCCTGCTTATTTGGGATTTTAGCCTTCCCAACCGCTTTCGACCGCTCACCTTCAAGCGTGTTTCGATAACCCTGATTCAGGACTTCTATTTTGCCATCGGCCCGAAGGCTGTAAGTAGCGGTTACTCCAACCAGGTTTTTCTCAAACGAATGAGGGAAACGGGCAATTTCGTACCAGGTACCGAGATACCGGTTCAAATCAAGTTCTTTAACAGTAGTTTGATCAATCATCTGACTATTGGTTTTGGTACAACATAAAGAAAATAAGACACTAAATATCAGGAATAAACGGATTCTTCGCATGGATTCGACGATTTAGAGTTGTTCAAATTTACTGAATAAACCATTCCAAAAATTCATTTCCTGCCTGATTTTCAGAAATATGTTCGATAAACATCGGAAATAATTTATATTTGTTTTTTCGATTTAACATTTACACCTCAACATTCATGAGCAACCATACCATCGTCGAAATCCACAACCTGAATAAAAATTATGGTCCAAAGCAGGTTCTTCATAACATTGACCTGAATATTACTTCGGGCCAGATTATTGGCTATATCGGGCCAAACGGTGCCGGAAAATCGACGACCGTTAAGATTCTTTGTGGATTAATCGCTGAATTTAAGGGCGATATCACTATTTTCGGAAAAGATCTCCGAACACAAACGCTCGAAATAAAGAAGCAGATTGGTTACATTCCTGAAAATGCGGTTTTGTACGAATCGCTGACACCAATGGAATTCATGGAGTTTATTGGCGATATGCGCAGCCTGGAAACCGAACAGACACGGGCAAAGGCCGAAGCATTGATGGACATTTTTGAAATGAAACCGAACCTGAACCAGCGGATCTCGACTTTTTCGAAGGGAATGCGCCAGAAAGTGATGATTTGCTCGGCCTTACTGCACAATCCGGATCTGATTTTCATGGACGAACCACTCTCGGGATTGGATGCCAATTCGGTAATCATGGTCAAGGAAATGCTCATTCATCTGGCGCGCGAAGGAAAAACAGTTTTCTACAGTTCGCACCTGATGGAT
>Ga0302296_1000917_pt1 | contig 22817 bp, 4 predicted proteins | sample III_Fen_N3_1_FD_194546 | JGI IMG/M metagenome (GOLD analysis project Ga0302296, IMG submission 194546) | Peat permafrost microbial communities from Stordalen Mire near Abisko, Sweden - III_Fen_N3_1 | ecosystem: Environmental > Terrestrial > Soil > Wetlands > Permafrost | place: Sweden: Abisko...
AGGATTATTTAGATAACTATGAATCTGCATTAATGAATGCATTTCACTATGACATAAATAAACCTTATTTGGACAATCACGTACACTTAGTATTTGATACGTCTATGTTTAGAACAATAGAAGTAAACACTATAACGAATGACAACAAGCAGGACAAAATATCCCACTATAGGGTATCAGGAGTATTTGTAAAGTCATACGCAATAGAAATTAAGGAAGAATATCTATCAAGTAGAGATCTTATATTAGAAGATAAAATATTCAACTTACAATACGAGATTAAAATCAAAATATTTAAGTTTTGGAACTTAAAAGCAGACTCTAAATTATTTAAAGTCTTATTTGAAGAATCAAAAGAATCGACTAATATAAAAACGGAAATATTGCCAGAGGAAGATTACGTAGAAGACGATTTCGATATATCAATCGTATCATTTGCTATGAGGGAGGAATCATGGTAGTCTCATTGGATTTTTACGATCCAGCAGACATAGAAATCGAACCAATAGATATTGAAAACAAAAATGCCGATAGTGAAGATTAACTCACTAACGGCATCGCTGTTTATATATTTTTTTTCCTTAACTTTCAACTCCTTGCATCATAATCCGAAATTCCTATTACTTCTTCAGCATTTTTATCTTCCTATTGATAACTTTAGATTTGTGTGCTTTTTTCCTAGCATTTATTCTTTGTTGCTGCTTATCTTTCTTAGTCTCGTGATAGAACAATGGTTTATAAGAGTTCTCTCCATTATCAATAACATCCTTATTTTCAAATTTCTGTCTCTCTAACTCTTTGACAAGTTCCGAGTTATCATGCTTTCCACTCAACAAATTAGCAGCTCCTTGGGTAATGTTATATATACCGATCATATTCTTACTCATGAAATATTCCCTAGCCTTTAAATCTGGCTTAACGAAATTTTCAAAGTAATTCTTATAACCTGGAGTTAACTTAATTAATGACTTTTGCCACTTTTTATAGTACATATATCTGCCTCCTTGAACCTCATCAAATAGAGTTCCGTCAAAGAATCCATCAGAGATCTCTTTCAACTCTGTTATAGGCCCCTGAGCGGTCGTAGGAGACTGTATAAGACCGAATGCATCGGCAGGTGACATACTAGAACCTAATTCCATTTCCGTCCTCATAAGGAGCGTGTAAATGAGTTGTGCTAATGATCTCTTTTTATCATCATCAGAATCACCAACGAACGATTTAGCAAATAGAGTAGCAGCCGCAACTAATATAAGCATTGATATATCTCCTAGAGTCTTTCTAAAGTTATATATCTCATTAGCATCATACTTGTCTTGCACCGTAGTCATTTTCCCAAGATGTGTCAATTGAAATTTAGATAATTCAGTTAACTTCTCAGCTAAATAACTCATTAGTATCTTAGCAGATGTCCCAGGGGTCATTAATGTTCCTGATGTCATTAATTGCTTTCTATAATTATACTTCTTTGTAGCAAACCTTTGTTCTAAAGCAACTTGCATCCATCCCCTATTAAGGAACAATGCAGAAGCAAATGCATCAGCATGTAATTTACCTTTATCAGCCTGAGTTAATGTACCATCTAACTTACTTCCTAAGTCATGTATTATATTCGCTGCATAATTCCATGTTTTTTCATTTAATACTGAAGCATATTTTGGATTTATCTTCAGGTTGCCGTCTACGACACTAAATGCATCATATAGATTCCCATCTATAGAATCAAAAACCAATTCACCCTCAGACCTTTTACCTGGGAATCTTTCAGCAATAAATTCCTCCCTAGAATAGAATTTGCCTTCAAATGGCCTAAAGTTACTAAGAACTCCAACCATCATAGGTCCTTTAACTACTAGGTCACCAGCCGTATATGGCCCATAGTGAAAACTAGATAACATATTCTTCATTAAGGATGCACCTTGAAGATTTTGCATATCTCTGTGTTGAGATTTCGTAACGTCAAGTGCTCTCATAAATGAAATGAGTTTGTTATTCGAGAATGAAACGTTATCCTTGACAACCAAACTAGGTAAAGCCATAGTAAGTTCTTTCATTCCTTTTAATAATCCACCATTGTTCAACCAAATACCACAAATAGCCTCTGTCTTTAAGTTAATAGCAGATGCTGAGAAATTGCCAACTATAGAGAATACATTACCAGACAGCATTAACTTCCTTACATAATTTATGAAGTCTCTTACTGGTTTAGCCATTGATATAGCTCTGGTATTACCAAGTATCTTTAGATTATACTGATTAGCCATTTGATCGCCATATACAGTATTAGAAACAAAGTTAGATGCCCTATTGTATATATTACTTTGTCCTGGGCCTTTTATCTCCTTCTTACTAGTGTCTTTTACTGATAAATTCTTTATAGATTCAAGTAATAAATCAATATCACTGGAATGTTTTGACATTTCCTTAAAGTTAACAGCAGCTTTATAATACTCAGCGAATGCACCAAGTACATCCCTTGAAATACTATCTCTATCATCTAGCATAGTCCTGTATTTGGTAGGTACGAACCTCACTTTGCTACCATCTATTCTATAATCACCTTTAGTATCATAATCGCCTTCCATGTTGTCATAGGCCTTCCATTTGATTTTATCTTTCATTGAAGATGCAAACCCAGACATAAACCTATCTCCCTTTGTCATTCTTTCAAAGAACTTGCCAGGAATTTGTGCTAATCTGTATTTAGATGGACGTTGAATATAATCATAATTGGCATTAGCTTTTGCATATCCAGCTATCAATTTATCATGAAAGTCTTTTTTTGCAGGAGAATTCTGAATCAAATTGTATGCATGACTATTATCATATAACTCTCTTTTAGGAATCATGCCCTCTTCTGATGAATCTGCATTAAATCCCTTATTCATATATTCAGAATCTGGACTCATTTCAGACCACAATGAATTTGGCTCATCAAATATATCGTTCTTATCTTTTGGACTCAATTTGGTCCAATGAGAATATAATTGTCTATATCCATTTCCATCAGTATATGCAGTTCTTTCATCAAACTCAGCAACCGCCTTTGGGTTTACTGTAGATGCTTCTTGTACTGCAGCTCTTAGTGCTTTTCTATACTCATCAGTAGGAGTTATTTCTGCTATATCTTTAAATTGCAGTCCTGGTTTTTGACCATACTTAATTCTAGCGCTATTCAAAGCCAAGTCAATCTTCTTTACTAGATCGGCAAGAGTCTCACCATTACTAGTTCTAATAGACTCAAGTCTTTGTGCAGGAACTTCCATAGTATCTGGGTTCCTATATATATTTAATATCGCTTTCCTTCTTTCATATAAATCATCGTATGCTGGAAGTTGAGGATTCTTTTCTATAGATGTCAATCTATCCCACCAGTCTTGAGTAAATGATATCTTAGTATTGTTTTTCCACCAAGTATTTGCATCTTCTGGAGACATATCTTTGATAACATTCTTATATGTCTCATTAAATAAGTCTATGCGAGTTTGATAATTAATACCTTTATTTATATTTTTATAGAAACCAGATATTTCATCAGCAATATTTCTTTCTAGACTTCCTTTTAGTTTTTCGTCTCCATTTAAGTTAACCATGGAGGATAAATTATTTTTTATTATCCTTAATTCATGATATGCATTTAGATCAGATGGGGTCATTAATCTAGTGTCAACAATACCATCTTCATTTTTAAATGCTAACCCAAACGATGCCATATTTTGTTTAGCGTCATTCAGCGCTTCTGATGCCTCAGAAGATAATGTCTTTTTTGCATTATAATATTCTGGCAAGAACATTCTTTCTGCATGATCCGACTTCCATTTGTCAAACGCTTCAGTGTATGATTTAAAATCGCTTGGATCTGAAGGAACAGAATATTCATTAGTAAGACCGTATTGCTTGGCAAGAGTCTTCCTAAATTCGGATATATCCTTATTAAATTTACCTCTAAGCAAATCAGATGTAATATACCCAGTAGCCTTACCATTTACATGCTCCATAAACTCATTGTAAGTCGCTATAGGATTCTTTTTCTTTAGATTGGTAAATGAGTTAGCTAGATCATTTAAAGTGCCGTCAGTAGCAACTATTCTAGTTATATTTGTTTGTACGTCTACAATCATTTTGTCTAAAGCCCTTAAATGCTCAGATTTTTTATTCTGTAAACTACCAAAGAATACTCCCATAGAGGATAAGTCACTATCAACTTCATTACCCCTTTTAAGGACCTCCTTCATTGTAGGAGATTTGGCTTCATCAGCTATAGAGGCAAACATCTTAGTTGCATTATAATTTATTACAGATTTAACGGTTCTAGCCATTTCATCTATAGTTTTATTTATACCAGATACCTGATGAATTAAACTGTCTATCGAGTGTTTTGGGAGACTATTAAATATACCAAAATCATTGGACTCGTATATAGTACGTATAGAATCCATTACGCTCTTATATAGTGGCAGGAAGTCTCTATTGATAAACATAACATCGGCAGATGCTATATCTTCATTGTTCTTCATTGCATTAGATATCTCCAATAACTTTAAACTAGTTTTCGCTACATCTAATTCTGCAAACTTAATAAAACTAATTGCATTAGTAGCAGCATCATTATGTTCGATTGAGTTAATAAGGTTCTTCATGTTATTGAAAGTATGAGAATCCGTTGCTTTATTTCTTTCTAGTATCTTTAAATTAGTATTTAAACCAACTTTTATGTTATGCATCAATGTTTCTGCATTACTAGCAGAAATTTCTAACTGAGTAGGCAGAGAAGGTTCTTTACTTGTTGCTGATGGCACTGTAATAGCTGCAGCCCTTAACTTAGACTTTCTGCCAAGAGAAGCCATATTAGTAATAGTTTCACTATTTTTACTTATAGCAACGTAACTTTCGCCATCAATAGTTTTAGTGTACAAAGAGTCTTCTTTAAATGCAGAAAGTATATCTGAATATAAATTACTATCAGGGTTTACCTTTAATAAGATCTCATTTGAATCTGACTTATCTAAAGACTCTACTATAGATCTAAGTATAAATGGAGTATCAATATTCTTAGTATTATCCTTTATAGATATATCTGAAATTAACAATGAATTGCCTAGATTATATGACTCAAATGTTGCCATCTTATTGCCACTAGCATATTCTATAGATTTCTTTTCAAAATCTACATATGTCAATTTAGACAGCAAGTTTTTCCTAATGAAGTCTATATCATATACACCGGTATCAACTACATTCTGATTAAATAACTCTTGAGTAAGATCATTATTGAATTTAACTGCTTCATTTAATGTTATCTTTCTCTGCTTGAATTCTTCAAAACGCTTAGCGTTAATATGATCTAATAGATTGCTTATTTCTGATTCAGTCCTAATTGCTTGTTCTCCACCCATTAGGTTTAATTTACCTTCGCCATATACAAGATAGTCTGCAAGATTATCAAGAGTAGTATCAGGTCTAATTTCCTCTACTGGGTTTGATTTACCAAATAGTTTGTTAATGAATTTACTGAATTGTTTTAAGTAATTACTAATAGCATCTAATAGTTTACTGAATCTGGATTTAGATTTACCTTCAGATGAAGGGATATTGTTTAATTCCTTTAGTTTATTAATATACTTATCTTCTAGTATGGTATTTATAAGTTCATCTAGCTTTTCAGGAGCAGAATAACCTTCATAAGATTCAACTATCTCATTTAACTCTTTAGTATGTGAGGTAGCTTCTAATGCTAATTGATTATATATATGAACTAAATCTGGGTTATTCTTAAGCATATTCAAGAATGGGTGACCAAACATCTCGTGCATTGTAGTTTTTGCACTAAGCTTGCCACTAACTAAATATGATTTATTCTCATTAGTATCATAGAATCCTAATAACCCATTCTTATTTTTTACAAGTTTACTGTTAGTAGACCCTTCATTATATAGTCTAACGGCCTCTTCTGATGGAACTATTTCAAATTTGATGCCAAATCTAGTATTAAATTTATTTGCTATTTCAGTCACAACATTTATTGTTGAACTAGACATAGGATTTGATATACTAAATTGAGATACTTTTAATTTTGGAGAAAAGTCTATTTCAGTTTGAATTGCATTATTTAAAGAAGTTAGATTATCAATAACCATATTAGTTTTTTCTTCATCTGTAAATGGAGCTTTTTTTAACTCATCCAACTCATTTTCTTTTTCCTGATCTATAAGTGCCTGTTCTGATATTTGTTCCGGAGTTAACTCGATCTCTTTAGATAATTCTATTTTTTGCTTAATAGGCTTTATGGGTTTATCTAAATTTATATTTACTTTATAAGCAGTTTCTCCATCTAAAGTCTTTAATGTTTCATATGAAACTAAAGATAATGATTCTTCTGGAAATACTATTGAAAGTTCTTTTAACTCGGTATTTGCATTAGATTCAGACATGGGAATAGATGGACGGTTGTCAAATCGTAATTTAGTCTGATACATCTCATTATCTTTTTCATATTGAGAGATTTGTTCTGCAAAAGTTTTATCAATAGCATCAGATTCTTTTAACTGATCTAATGTTGGCCACTCATCTGTATTGTTTTTATCCATCCATACACCCATTTTTGCAGCTAGCATTATAGGGTGCATTTTAGACTCATTTACAAGCGATTTAAAGGCCTCTGATGCGAGGCTGACACAATGTTTCATATATATTATTTTATGCGCCAAAACAGGCTTTAAGTGACTCTAGCAGGTCTTTATCCATGCTATTAAATTGTTCTTCTGTCATTTCTTCTAATCCAGCCCTTTTAAAGCCTTCATTTATAGTTTCTATTTGCTGCTTATCAATGCCATCACTAGATATATCCTCTACTGTGAATGTAGTCGCCTCTACTTTATTTGGCTCATTAACTGTATCAATTATAGTGGGTTCAACTACACTTTCTATATTTGATATAATTTCTTTGTTTTTTAAATCAAAAGTAAGTATATTAGATGGTTTTACATTAGCATATAGTTCATTATATTGACCGGCCATTGATGCGGCTTCTCCATATTCTTGTGCTCCAATCCTGTTCTTGCTACTAAATGATTCTGGAAGTATATTATTCTTTACCATAGAGTGTTGAACATTATGTTCTATCATTGATATTGCATTTTTCTTTGAACCTTTTTTGTCAACTGCAACATACATTGGAGTTGGAAATGGTTGATCCTCTGTGCTAGAGGTACCATATAATCTATATAATACATAAAATGGTTGTTCTTCTTTAGGGAACATCTGTATTTTAACGAATGGTCTATTCTCCTCTACATTCCCTAGTCCAGATAATGGATATGCTCCTGTATTAAAGAATGCCAATGGATATTGAATGCCATTTATTTTCTTTGTTGAATCTATCTTAGGCATAAACAACTTACCATCTGGGGTATAATTAAAATGCTGTATTGTAGGAACTAAATCCTCGTCATACCATCTATTTTCGAATATATCAATCAAATCTGGTACTGATAATGCCTCATTTGTATTACTACTTAGTTCATCTAGTTTATCTGCAATAAACTTATAGTAACCAGTATCCTTTCTATCATATTCAGATATCTTAACGGTATTTGAAGCATGATTGTCCCCAGTACTGTAAAACTGATACAGTAAAAAATCTTTAGCAAACTGCGCTATTTCTGCATTATCACTATCAAGAGCAGAACTATAATGTTGCTTTAACTTTTCAGTCAATCCAGGCTCATTAGTATTATTATCTCTAGGTCTAATTTGATCAGGTCTTTCTGACTCTAATCTACTATATATCTCTGCAGACATTCCTCTTAAGAAATAATTTGACTTTACATCTTCTGGGAATCTTTGTTGAATAGAGAACAGTCTCTTTGCCATAGTATTTTCACCAAAGAACATTTTAGGACCACTAACTTCCCTCTCTTTAGCTAGTTTATCAAAAAAGTCAGACTTTAATTTAGTATCAACATACTTACTAATCTTAGTAATTATGTCTCTATTGTCTAAGTTTCGCCTACCCATTGCATCAAGAATTCTATCTGTTGACATTTCTACTGATTTTGTAGATCTAAAGAATACACCTTGACTTAAATTCTTTGATAAACCAGCACTATTATTTAATTTATTATATATAAATGTATTATTAAAGAAATCTCCAACATTTGCGAACAAACTTTTTGGATCCATCATTATTTCATTTACCTTATCAGCAAATAGTCTTTGTGCCGAGAAAGCATTACCAGCCTTCTTTGTATCAACCTGAGAATATTTTACCAACTCAGACAATGCGCTAGCATATTTACTTAATTCTTTGTATGTTTCAAGCACTACTAATTGTCCATAATAATGATCGAATCCAGTAACATTAGTTCTTGCCATATTATTTATAAGGGTATTCTTGTCAAATGCATTTTCATTATGTATTTTTACAAAGCCTTTATCATTTTCTTCGTATAGATTTTCTAATTTCTTTTGATCAAATGAACTTTTTGCAGTTTCTTTTGCTTTCTTTTTATAGAAAGTAATCATATTGTTAACTTCTCTATCTATAGAAGATTTATCAGAATTTCTATTTCCAGTAAGATATTCGCTACCTTTCCTAGCCAAAATTTTGTATATATCTTTAAGTGATGGTTGACTCAAAAAGAAGAATGTCTTTTCTCCGTAACCAGCTCTAAGTAATAGTGCGGTCATCTTATAAGTTCCTTGATTAACGCCCATTCTAATAATATATGGATCTTTTGCAACATCCACATGGGCATTTACCATGGCAGATAACCAATCCAAAACTCTTAAACCATCATTACCATTAATCTTAGCAATATCTTCTAAACCAAACTTACTTACTACGTCATTGATTCTGAATTTCAATCCTGCAATTTGAGTTAAAACATGATGTACCCCGGCTAATGCAAATGTAGGTATACCCCCTTTACCTCCAGCATACTCCATCTTCTTCCTACTCTCATAAGATAACCTAGATTTAGAGAATGGTACATCAACAGAACTATCTTTATTGTATTTATCTATTTCTTTTAATGCGGATTTAACTGGATCTGTAACGGCATCTAGAGGTATCCTGGTTTCATTAATGCTTTCAGGATTGGAAACTACTGCTAACATCACATCAATGAATCTATTTTGTATTGCTTTTGAAGAATTTGTTTGAAATTTGTTTTCCTTTGAGTCGTCCATTTGAGCCTTGATAAACTTATCGCCTGACTTAACAAAATTGTATCTTGATATATATATTTTATCTACGTCAAAGTCACTACCGGTAAGAGCAGTAAACTCATCTGGCATTATTACTGTATCTCCCAAAAATTCAGGTAATGCATCAACAAACTTTGCAGAAATTATAGATGATAGCCCCTGAGTTGGAATACGATAACCAATAGCACAAGGAGCAGCATTCTCCCCTATAATATTATTATCTAGCAACCATTGTATTTTTGCATTATGGGTATTTAAATCAGATGGAAGTATGTCTTTAAACATAGTAATAGATATCACTACATCCATACTACCATCAGGATTAAGAAACTTTAATTTCTTGCCGCCATTTATTTTATATTGTGTATTCGTATTATCAAATGATTTTAATCCAAATGGAGTCATTTGAATAAACATGCCACCTGGAGTATTTACATCTACAGTACTTTTAAGTATATGTGAAAGTATTTTAGATTCTACAAATGCTCCATCAACCAATGCCTGTAACGGCATGTCTTTTGGGTTAGCAGGATCAAATGAGGCTAACATTTCTGTAACGTCACTTGGCATACCGGAATTCTCAGATTCAATAGTTAAGAAGTCATACATTTTCTTTGTATTGAATTCATAATTCCCATCCTCACCAAGTTTTAATCCAAACTCTTTTTCTATGTCAGTCTTTCCTCTATCTGATAATTCATTTAATGCAGAAACCCATTCTTGTTTTAATTGAGTCCCGGTTACATCATTCTTACCATTTATAGTTATATTCGGATATATACCATCAGGAATTATATTTCCCATAGAAGCTTTTTGAACCTGCGTGGCTACAGCCATAGTTGCTCCTTCATGAGGAGTAGTTGGCAATTGATGTCTCAAGAATTCAAATGATTGTTGTGCCACTTTAATGTCATTTAGAGGCGACATAACGGACCCATCTGCTCCAGTATGTATTGCAACGGGATTATCATTATAAGTCTTAACAGCGCTACTAAATGGAGCCATATCGACCTTCTGTTGCCCTACTTTAGGGTTATTCATCCTTTCATATAGATTCCTTAGATCCCCAGTAGCCATAAACTTAGGCAAAAGGAACATAGCCATCTTATCCAACTTAGGTACATTTAGACCACTCTCAAATGAATCGCCAAAATAAACCATCTTTAATGGATGTAAGGCTAATTGAGATACCTTTTCATATGCATCTGCATCATCCATCCATGATAGGTCATCAGATTCTAATAACTTAAATGCTTCTTCAACTGTAGGAGTAAAGTAATCTTCTCCAAGTCTGGTCATAATAGATCGGTACATATATGGTGATATATATACTGTAGCATCAGTTACATTTACTTTTTCATAAGCCTTAGATTGATTATCTATTATCTTTTCACCCATATCAAATACTGCCTTATTTGCAGATTTTAATGCATCTAACTCAGATTTCATTTCTGGATTAGAATAAAGTTCACTTAAATTAGGGATTCTAGGTTTACCGACCTGAGACAGTAGTCTATTTATCTGTGCGGCATATGATTTATTCTTAACCTCATCTATTTCAGTGCTTTTTATTATACTATCAGATATTTCGGCTACATTAAAAGAAGTAATACCATTAAGCACGTGCCCTTCAGGAAAACTATTCCTCAATGCAGTACCAGTAGATAATACACTCGAAAGTCTCTTGGTCTTATCGTCACTACTTTTATAGAATGCTAAATCTTTAGATATTAATTTATCTGTTTCAAATTCTGATATTATAGAGTTTATAGTAGTATTAGCTAATATATTGGTTATTGCAACCATATTAGCGTCTTTTGGAGCAACACCAGCTTTTATGTAGTCAGAAACATTACTATTATATAATGCAGCATCAAGTGCTTTATTTTCATACATAGTACTTTTTACTATATCCCCAATGTTAACTCCTTCCCTGGCAATAGTGGCAGCATATTCGGAAGTGGTTCTAGATATGAGTCCAATTTCCTCTGCATAGTCCATTTCAAATTTAGTTGCAGCAGTAATAGTAGAACTAATCATCTTTGTCTTATTCTCATATGACTCTGAAAAGAATTTCTTGTCTATACGTTGCAATGCCTCATCCATAGCGGAATCATTACCAATGATCGGGCCTCTAGTAGTTATTACTTTATCTATATAATCATTTAAGTTTACAAATCCATTGTACTCATCACCAACTGTTTTAGAGTTGATATATAAACTATCAAAATATCTAAACCTTAGTCCATTTCCATGTCCAGCAGCCCATTTACCACTATTATCATAATGATAGTTGTTTATCAATAGTTTTTGGTTACCAGATTCTTCTTTATATTTTGACCACGCTTGCTTAATTGCATTGAATTCAGAGGTATAATATCCATTAAATATATCAATTACTTCACTAGGATATGATATAGAATTTCCAGTCCATGACATCTTTTGAGTTCCCTTATCTGAAGATACCATATTAGGTAGCTTTATGCCAAATATGAATCCATAAGTCTTTTTATCTGCCATAGCAGGTAGCGTTATATTACTATCTAATAAGTTAGACATCTTTATAACATAATCCTCCATTGGACTTATATCGAAATAATCTCTACCTTGATCCGCAATCCCTTCTTCGTATATCTTGACAAATGTTCCAAATGAGATACCCCTAGAAGTACCATTCTTAATCTGATTAAGTAATATAGATCCTTGATTAATAGGGACCGAAAGCATACTCTTTAAATACTCAGGGTTATTAGATATTTTATCGATAACATCAGTAACGAAATTTCTAGAAGATATTTGATACAGATTTGAACCATCTGCTCCTGGTACCATAACCTCTTGTGGATTTGGATGTGTTTGAGCATATATTTTAGCGTAATTGTTTATGGATTTTTCACCACCAAGCAATACCTTAGGAGTCAATTCATTTATCTTAACCCTATTCTTTCCACCATTATCTTTTATAATCTGAGGGAGTATAGTAGTAAATACCTTTGCAGTATCCTTGTAGTCATTCATAAGTATGGATATTGCTCTCTGTCTAGTGAATCCAGGGAAGTTATTCCCAAGTATCCACTCCATAGTATCCATATCTACATCTATTGACATGTCATTAAGCAACCCGGTAAAAGATTCTAGAGCCTTATTTGCATCTTCTATAGATGATGCTTTAGTGATCGACTTGATCAAGTCTTTATATCTAGATATTATAGATTCTGCATTTTCTTTATTAAATACAAGTCCATCATCAGTTACGGTGTAAAGATATCCACCAGACATCATATTCTGACCCCACAGGATAGGCAATACTCTAGTAGCTCTATCTATATTACTAGATAAGTTTCTTATTGATCTATTGTATTCACTATCAGGTTTGGCGCTATTAGAATTGTATACAGTATTGACATAATCATGTCTATGACTATACATTGTATTCCAAAACTTAGTAATAAAGTTATCATCCATTTTAGACAATCGATTCTCTAACATAATAAAGAAAGGATTTTTCTTTTCATGCGCCAATACTTCAATTCTCTTTTTCATTGCCTCTGGATTGATCTCTTTATGTAATTCATAAATCATGGTATTCCATGCCAATTCAAATTCAACAAATGATGGAAATTTAGAGATCTCATCTCTTTTTACTACTGCCGTATTATTTTTAATTTCAGTTTCTGGGATAGTCCTAATAAAGAACTTAACTTCGGCTCTAATATTATCTCTCTTAGATATTTCATAAGAGGCCTTATCATGTTCCTGAATCTCTCTACCAACTATACCGTCTTCTACATCCTTATCTTTAGGAGTAAATTCAGTTATGCCAGTATTTTTTACTTCTGCTTTTATAGCAGGTAAGAAATAGTCATCGAATCTATCGTATGCTTCTTTATATAATGAATATCTAGCAATTTCATCAGGATTATCTTTTATCTTTTCTGCAGATGAAAATAAACTTGATTTTAAGCCCTGATAGTCTAATTTGCTTATATCATCTATAGTTTGTATACCGCTTATTTCAAATAAATAGTAAGTTAAACTATTAACTAATTTATCTTTTGCTTCTACCGTTTTAATAGATTGCAATCCAGCGTCTTTAAATCTACGTGGAGCACCAAATCCATCATCATATCTAATAGAAAATGATTCTGCATTATAATAGCTTGGAGTAATTCCTTTTAATACACCGGTTTCTATATCTCTATATAATCTATAAATATCTCTATCTTTAAAATTACTTAATGCATTAAATGCATTAGATATCTTTCTAAATGCAATATTAATCATTGTTCCATTTGCTGGATCAACATCATTGGATAATAACCTTTCTCTAAACTTTTCAGCCAAATATTCTTCTACTTCAATATCGGTAGCATATTTAAATGCATCATTAGTAGTTCTAACCTGATCATAAATAGCCATCCTCCTGGATCTAGGTATCAATAACAAAGAAGCCCTATGATATACTTCATGAAATTCAGTACCTTTTTCAGCTAATTTGTACAGATCTATTCTATTCCCAGAAGTCATACCCATTGCAGAACCACCATTATGTAAAGAAATTGCATCTTCCAATACCTTTACATCGAAATTATCACCTAATTTACTTTTTATAAAGTTAATTGACTTTTCTACATTTATAAAATCAACTACAGGAGTAGTGTCATCTATCATTCTTGTTGCTCCAAAGTCGTCAAATTCATCTAATGATTTAGCACTAGGAGTGGTAACTATTACTGGAAGAACAATATCATTTGGTAATTCAGGTTTCTTGGTTCTTGCATATTTTCTTTCTATCTCTGACAATGTGTTTTCATACATTATCTCAGCGCCACGAGGCCTACTACCAGATTTTAATCTATTTTCATATGCTTCTTTAGCCGCATCTATTTCTAATTGTTTTGCAGATGCAGTGTCAATTATTTCTGGTGTAGTTTCTTTATTAAACTCAGTAGGATCCATTATTGGTTTATCCTCTGGAGTTACAGAAGTATTGTATGCTCCATTATTAATTGGAGATATCTTTTCAGCTCCATTGGATACAGCAGTTACATTTGTCATAAACAAATAAGGAGGCTCAAATACTCCATCTGCAATATCAGAAGTAAGTTTCTTATTCTTAATCAACCACGCAGTCCATGTTATACCAAGGTCTTCTCTATTTATAGAGAATTGTTTAGTAAATCCGACTGATGATTCATCTGGATTCCTATCAAAGAATGATTTAATACCGGGGAAGATGTCAGATACTAAATTGTCAGTATTGTTTTCTCTATCCCATAAATCATCTTTATTTATAGTCCAAGTAAGATTATCATTTATAAACGATAATACATCTCCTTTTTCTTTTTCAGAGATACTATTTACTGCAACTATTTTAGATCCATAATGCAATATGCCGTCTTCAACATAGAATTGCTTATTCTCTAGAAATGATTTACTAGATTCTTCATTCTGTTTTGTACTTTCACCGAATCCAACCATTCTATATAGTAATGATGCTGGAGTAAGACCATAAGGAGATGTAGTATTCGTTTCTATTACTTGACTAGATGGAGATAATGTAACTTGTCTAGCATTGCTACCATACATGTCTATTGCCAATTTATATATCAAATCAGCCATCTCTGGGTCAGTACCTACTTTCTTCTTATTTACTTTTATTTTTCTTTCTGAATTTGCATCAAAAGGTTCAGTTTTAGTAACAAATATAGATCCAGCATTTTCATTAATAGTAGTACCAATTGTTTCGAACAACGAAACGACTAAATTACTACCTTTGCTTCCTCGGCCATATGCTAATGTTAAATTGGCAAGTCCAAGTTTATTTACATCTGGTTCGTCTAATAATCCGACTACCTCATGTAATCCTCTTTGTATTGCTTTATCATCAGCAGTCCTATTAAGTGACAACTTAGATATGCCTCTCTCAAATCCGCTAAGCATTCTTAATTGTAATGATGGATCTGCTATAACCTTTAAATGTTCTGATATTATAGAGTTTCTAAAGTCTCTAAGTGCTTGTATTTCATCTGTAGAATATTTAAGCATACCGCTTTTAGTAGTAACTTGCTCTCTTTCTCCAGGATTCTTCATATTAAAGGCGATAGTTCTTTCCTCGGTACCTTTTTTATATTTTATTTCAACCTTTATATACGCATTATCCCATGTCAATGGATTAGAAGCATTGAAATCATTTGGGCCAACAAAATCATTGCCAGTTACAGACATACCACCTGATTTAAATGAATATGTATTCCCAGTACCATGCTTGTTTACTATTATCTTAATATCTGCTGACTTGAATGCAATAGGATCCATAAGGAATTCCCTTATAACAGGAGCATTAACATTAGCAAATACTGTATGGCTTATCCTATCATGTTTTATAGAGTTGCTAGAGGCTAGCCCTGGCATCTCTTCTATCAATTGATTGAATGCTCCAGTATCTTCATTGTCAAGTATGCTATTAAATTCACTAGTATCTTCTATTGCTTCTAATACTTCCTTATTATCTACTGCTTCTTTTGAGGTATTAGGTAGATCTGGTTTTTCATCAGCGACTATAGATCCTTCATTTAGTTGGTTTATTAATCTATCAACCTCAGAGAATTCATTAATCGTAGACTTATCGACGCTACTAATATCCGTTGTTGTAGTAGTACCAACTTCGTCCTTTATTGGAGTTGGAGTATCTATTGATACAGGCGTTTTAAGCTCTTCTACTGGAGTTTCTATTGGAGTTGACTCAATTGTCTCTGAACCCTCTTTGGGTGTCTGAGATTCATCATATGGACTCACAGGAGGCATTTCTGGAGTCAAAGTGTCTTCCGGTTTAATCTCCTCGATTGATGTAGATATAATATCAGAATTACTTTGATATTCTGGCTTGTCTTCAGATGTAGTTAGCCCTTCTTCTTTTACTTCATCAATTAATTCCTTTGTTTTCTCGGTATTTTCTTCGGATTGCCTACTACTTCTATATTCATCAAGTAGTTTATCTACATGAATGTCATATATATTTTTATCTAAAGATTTGCCTTTTTTACCATTATAATTTAACAGTCTATTGCTCATTTCAGATTCATACTTAGCCCCTAAGTTAGATAGGCTAGCCATGCCAATAGATTGTATCAATTCATTATCTATCTCTGGCAGCCCTAGATTTTCTATATTATCTGTTGCAATATTTTTATGTATTCCATCTTCTTTTTTGTCTATCAAATTAGACTCCTCTAGTAGATCATTTAATTTATTAGATGCTAATTCCATATTTTTTATCAATTCATCATTTAATATAGACATTTTCCTTTTAGAATTATCACTATCAATATTTGAATTGAAATTAATATTATTTAATGCTGTAACTTTAGACACTGCATCAAATATATTCTCCTGTTGAGATGGAGATATTTGATTATCTGGATTAGATTCGTTATGTTCATTAAAGTATGAAGCCATAGGAGACGTTTTAAAGGACTCTCTACGTTTATTCATATAATCTACCGTATGGGTAATTGCAGCCTGAGATTCCTCCCTAGATGCATTAGAATGGTCTATAGCCAAAGCTACAAGTAGTTTGTGATTTTCAGAACCTACACCTCCAGCTCTATTTGCATATCCCAATATAGTCTTATTATTAGCAATAGACATGGTCCTTTTTGCAGTAGAAATTTCTTCTTTAATATCTTCTGCATCTATTCCTTCTGGTGGATTCTTTGACAATTCCTCTAAATGTTGAATTATAAGGTCTTCTTTGCCTTTAGTTATTGCATTTACATAGGAGTTTGTCTTATTAACCCTATCAGCCGTTCTCATTTGATTGACAATAACTCCTTGAACAAAGTTTTTTGCCTTTTCGCTTTTCTGAGTTTCTGATATTTCTTTTACTATACCAGGTATATTACCAACAGCGCCATGACCAAGCATGGTTAATGCAGTCATATATGCATTTTCATTTATTCCATCTCTATATCTAGAGTCATCACCCATACCAACCATTGCTTGCGCGGCAGAACCAGCAGCAGTGTATGTATTTTTTAATACATCTATAGCATTTTTACTTTTAGATAATCTACCTTCTTCATATTTATATTGAAGTAATTGTTGTGGATTTTCCTCTAAAAATATTTCTTGTGGAGCTTCCGTAGCCCATCGTTTTAAAAATATACCACCAAATTCAGGTACGGCGCCAACTCTAACTCCCTTTATAGAGGCATTAGCAATTGCTCTAGTGGCTTTACCATACATAGAACTATTAATATAATTCGCAACATCTTCTGAGGTCCTACTTATAGATCCAACTAAACCAGGGCTATTTTTTGTGGCAATTTTGATTGCAGCAGAATTAAATGGCAATGCAGCAGTAGCATTTTGTATCATGTCAGAATATATCATAGACATGAAATCTCTACCAAGTTCATCAGAGCCATAGTCAGCACTCGCAATGGCTTTTTGAATTTTACTATTATCCCTAGTCTTTAATATACCAGACTTTATTCCTCTTTCTAGACTAGATCTAGTATTTTCAGATAAAGTACCAGTGGATTTTAACTCTTGTCTAGCTATAGAGTATGAATTAAGAATATCCCTAGCATCTCCATTTGCTATTTTATTGCTTTTTTGATCTTTAAATGAATTCAATGTCGATCTCTCATCTACTAAAGAAAGTAAATTAGAATCATCTATTTTAGATAATGTTGGCATTCCATTTTTAACTAAATTAGCATCAAATCTTTTATCCCAACTTTGTAAAAATTGAGAATAAAATTCAGCCTCTCTAGATTTAACAGAAACATACGCATTAGCTGTAGACGCCGCTATACCAGTTGCATTTTGAATTAAATAAGAAGCCACAGGGCTAACTCCATTTCCAGATAGTAAATGTTTAGATAGTTTTTGTATTGCCGCAGTAGCAGCAACATTTGCCAACATGGATACACCAGTAGAATATGAAGCACCTAAACTAGACATTGTACTAGACAGTTTTGGATATTCGGTAGAAAATTCTGGATCGGGCGCATCAATTGCATCATTTATTCCTCTATATGTATTTTTCCAATCTTCATTGCTTTTATACATCTCAGATAATTTTCCTACTGCATTTTTAGACCAATCAGCACCTTTAGATGTAGAATTAACATTTTTTCCAGATAGTACTTCGTCTATTGATGGGATTTCGTCTTTTATTTTATTATCAGCCCTAGACCATTGATTAACAGCGTCTCCATATCTAATGTGAGCCTCTTTTAAATTATCAGGAATCTCATTTTCATTCAATTCTCTAAATCCAACATTTTCATTTACTGCATCAGAAGATTTATATGCCCCATAGCCAGCTCCAGCAAATGATCCAACCTGAACAGGTAATCTGCCTCCCATATGAGATATATCTGGAGCAATCATGCCAAGTGTCATTGGAGCTATAGTTAATCCTGCAGCTTCATTTAATCCACCAAGAACACTTTGCCCTAATGTTTTCTTCCCTTGTCGTCTTAACTCTTGGCCATATCTACTCTGCCTATTAGCCTCATTAAGATCTGACTGAGAAGTAGGAAATGATTGATTTACAACTCCAAGCCCCTGTTCTATGTCCCCAACTATTTTTAATGGATTTTTGGAATATATAGAAAGTAAATTAAGCGGCGTTTTTAATGCCTCTGATATTTTATCAGTTAGATCTGGATTCTGAATAGACTCCTTAATCATTGCCTGATCTCTATCATATTTCCATCTGTCCTCTGGTTTTATTGCATTTCTATCTACCCACTCCTTTGGAATATCGTAATATGTTTTGCTTTGTTGTTTATTTACAAAATTAAGGTATTTATAAAAATCTGGATCTTGAGCTCCTTCATTTAGTTTGTCTACAAGATTCATATTTGGGGCTACCATATATGCATTTTGTCCATCTAAATTATCTACATTATTTTGTATGGCAGATTTAGCAATAGATTTAAATGAGGCTCCTATTAAATCAAATACCCCAAGGTCTTTTTTGACTGGAGTAGATTTTTTTGTCTGAGGATTTTGAACAACGGTGGTTACTGATTTAGGTTTATCTACAGTTTTAGTCTCAATAGAATCTTCACTAGATATATAATCAGTAGAGTCATTTTGAACTATCGGAGTAGCAGTAGGAGTTTTCTCCGGTTCAATCTGTTTCGTAACTATTTGTTGCTCAGAATTCCTCTGTTCTGCGTCTTGTTCTCCATAGGATTTACTTCCACTTGATTTTGGACTAGCAATATCTGACCATTTTAAACTACCACTACCTAGGGCTTTTCTAATATCTTCTTTAGTTATATTCATTATTACTTTTATTGGTATTGGTTATTCTTCTGATGATTGAACATCACTAACGGTAGTAGATGCATTTGTTTTACCAAATTTAACATTGGCATCGTGAGCTAATATAGAATTAGCAACGGTATTTGATGTTGGATTATCTAAATCTACAGATGACATATAAGAAGGTATTGGTATATATTTCTTTTTAACACTAGTTTGAATAGCATTTTCAGCATCATATGTATTATCTTTGGTAACAATTTCTTGCGTACCATATAACTTTTTAAGTATCATTGCTTCGTTAGGAGTTAATGCCTCTTCTGGAACATAATATACTGATTTAGAATTAGCTTTATTTCCATCAAGTACTGCAGATCCAGCAGGAACGGCAAACCCTTTATTCTCATATTTTCCACTAGTAACATTTGCTATAAACCCAGACAATACTGGAGACATCTGTTTTTTAAATTTAGGATCTTTTATTCTAGAAGTCATTTCTACAAGAATATCTGCTCTATTATCACTGCCATGGGCAGATCTAAGCTTTAATCTAGATACAGGACCGGTATACCCCTCTAATGAACCGCCAGCAGTTGGTAATACCTGTATCTTCTTACCGTAGTTAGCTTCCGCATATGCCCCACCAATCTTATATGGCATTTCTACAGTATTTAGAGCAGTAATATGATCTCTTGACCATACATTACTTTTTCCAGCCCTTGCTAGACTCTCTTCTCTCTGTACAACTGCATTAAAATCAGGCATCGTTCTATTTAAATCATTGTTATTACTTTTTATAGATGCATTTATATTATTTATCTGATTATCAATATCCCCAGTAGCCTTATTAGAGGCCTGGGCTGCAGCCCTTTGATTCTGTAGTGTTTGTAGTTGAGCATAATTATTATCATTCTTCATAGACGCAGTCATAAACATAGCAGCTCCAGGTCCAAATATTTGAGATGCTCTATTAAACCTTTCATTAGGATCTGTTATACCAGCTAGTCTAGATGTAACTACATTTCTAAAGTCGTTACCCTTATCAACACTAGCTCCAATTATCTTATCTTTTAAGTAATTCTCTACAATATTATTCTTTTCTATTACTTGTTGCTTCTGAGCGAGTGTCTGAGCATGATACAACCTAGTCTCGGCATCTCTTCGTGCATCTGCAGCGGCTTGATCATATTCGTATTTAGCGCCTTTGGTAGCATCCATTTTAGTTTTTGCTATCATATCTTTTGCATATCTACCTCTCCAGTTTGGATCAATAACTTTCTGCTTTGTAGCCGGATCGGTAACAGAATATTTATTCATATCAATTCTACCCTCACTAACATCCTTATCTATAAGCATATTTACCTGTGGATTTGATATTATCTCATTTGCTTTATCATTTACAGTTTGAGTGACATCATTAGGATCAATTTTCATTATTCTATATCCGCCTTTTGTACCTACATACCTAGATGATATGTCTGAAGTAAACTGATCTCCTGTCTTTTCCCATCCAACATAATCCATTGGAGCGCCTGTATATTCACCGCTTTTAGCCGAATCATAACTCCTAAACTTGTCAGCATAAGTATCACCCCATTGAGCATCAACTTTGGATGCTGCCTGTTTCAATGCATCTCTTGAGTTTATAAGACTTTTTGCCAAAGGACTACCAGCTATTCTTCTTGTTAAGGATGATAATGTCCCAAGTACAGTAGGATTAGTTAAATCATAATTACTTTTTACATTCTCATCTACAGTAGATTGTATCTTCCCAGCAATCTCTTTCTGCCATGTAGCATTATCAACACTAGACAAAGAGCCAAGTGACATGTTTTCATTTAATTTATCCAACATCTCGGTACCTCTATCCATGTCCTTTTGAGCCTTATCAGCCATTTTGTACAATCCCTCGAATTGTATTGGCACATACGTATTAATAAATTGAGCCTGTGCTGGGCTATCGTATAAATTCACCATTATTATTTAGTATATTTGCTCATTAATGATTGTAGATATGCTTTTTGTTCTGGGCTAACTGCAGATGCGTAAGCTTGCCATATATTACTATTAAGTATATCGGCCTTCTTTTGGTTACCCATTAGTTGGTTAACCTGGGCATATTGACTTAACATCTCTGCATTCTTAGATCCAAATGTTCTTGCTGCTGCTCTATTCCTAGAGTTAAGGTCGTATATCCTTTTGTCTTCTGCTGTATTTACTGCAGTATTCTGATTAAACCTATTTGCATACTCATCTCTATATCCAGCATTTGCAGTTTGAGCTTTACCCATAAGATTAGATAACTGATCATTTCCTCTAGAATAGGCATCTGCGCTATAGGCCATATTAGACCCTGTACTAGTGTTTATTGATGCGTTGGTGTATCTGGACATTTGACGTTGTTTGGTGCTCTCTGCGAGTTCCGGAGCTATGTTATATCGCTGATTAGGATTCATATAGTCCTGATATATTGGACTTGCAACTTCTGGACTGGCATTTCTGGCATTATATGCTATTGGAGCAAGTGACATTAGTTTATTCCCTATAGAACTCAAGTCTATACCATTTGGAGGATTAGATCCTAATGCGTCTTGAGTTTTTTTAATGTTAGTATTGTAGGTCTGATCGATTTGATCTGGTACATTTTGACTTGTAACTGGAGGGGCAATCGCCACAGAAGGAGTATTGTTAGTTATAGAAAGAGAGGCTCCAGGAGTTCCACCAATTCTATATTTATCGGCTTGAGACTTACTTAATGGGATCCTATATTTTCCAGCTTGATATCCAGTAGAACTACCAACCTTATAATTTTGATCTTGTTTATTTATCTCGCCAGCATAATAGCCAGCCAATGATTCATCTAGAGATCCTTTTACCGTACCAAAATTATATTTGCCACCCCATGTTTTGGAAGCTAAATCATTCAGATAGGGAACGGCATTCTTGGCCATTGTCTGTCTATTTTTAATTGGAACTTCGGTATATACTGTCTCTCCAGTTATTGGGTCTACAGTCGGCATACTTTGAGTTGGTTGAACTGTAGTATTTAATTTATTAAATCTTTGTTCAGTAAAATTGTCCTCCCCTACAGCATATTTAGGTAGATCATCTACTTGTTGCTGTTGAGGGTTAATTAACGAATTGAACTTATTCAAATTCTCGGCCTGTTTCTGTATATTACTTTGATTTAACTTTGCAGTAAGCTGGTCTAATCTACTTAATTTTCTTTCCCCTTCTTTTGGACTTAGGATTTTATCATTTATTTTTTGCATCTTTTCAGTTCTTGCAATTATATCTGCAGGTGTACTTTTACCACCTGGTAA
>Ga0302296_1000919_pt1 | contig 22803 bp, 10 predicted proteins | sample III_Fen_N3_1_FD_194546 | JGI IMG/M metagenome (GOLD analysis project Ga0302296, IMG submission 194546) | Peat permafrost microbial communities from Stordalen Mire near Abisko, Sweden - III_Fen_N3_1 | ecosystem: Environmental > Terrestrial > Soil > Wetlands > Permafrost | place: Sweden: Abisko...
AAATAATTCCGAAGGATTTGGGTTACAGGATGTATTTCATATAATACCTATTGCCATAAACAAACGAAAGCTTTCCTTTTAAGGGGAAAGCTTTTGTTTGTTTTAAAAGAAAATAATGACTATTTCTTTGATACTTCTACTGAAACTTTTCTGAATTCTTTTAAAAGTTTTTCCAGATCCAATGAACTTTTACGTGCACGAGTACCTGCAACTTTATTATCTTTCTAACAGGATAAATTCAATGGCAGAAGTATCAAGAATTACACAAACAAAGATATTTAGATTTTTATTTTGGCGACAAAAGTCACTTTGGATTAACTCCGAATTTACCTTATGCATGGCAACACAATGACAGACCCTTGTTCCTTCCTGCATCTATGTCAAAGTCATTAAGCATTTCAGGATTAATGACACCTTGCTGTAAGCTATACATTATATTGCCATTGGTAAATATGCCTTGATGAATAATTATCAATAATCCTTGAATAAATAATTTAAATAGAATCAAATATTTATAGTTTTTTTATCAAAAGGATCATTTTTGTTACATCAAAAATCAACTCTGTTATAACTGATGAGATTTCTGTTACATTTGGTTTGTAATAATTTGCGGGTATCTGGTAACTTTGAACTCAATTATTATGATAGTTTTTAGACAAAATTATATTACAATAAATGGGTAGATATTTTCAACAAAATAAACTTCAAATATTCCTTTAGATCCATTTGAATTGATAAGGAATCTAGATTACAGGATATAAATCCCATCAATATGAAAATTGACAAATACCTTCTCAAACAAATAAAAACAACAACAACCTAAGGCGTGATGAATTTAAATGGATTTTACAGTATAATATTATTACTATTATTTTCAATAACTGGAATGGCAAAGAGACAAGTAAATGTACTTGACTTTGGTGTAACTTCTGAAATTCAGGATTGCACTCCTGGTATAATTAAAAGTTTACAGGCATGTAAAGATGGTAATGATGTAGAACTAATATTTCCAAAAGGAGTCTATAATTTCTATCATGATTTTGGAGTAGATAAGTATTGCTTCATAAGTAACAATGACGAGGGCTTAAAGCGCGTTGTTTTTCTTCTGGAAAAAATGAAAAACTTCACAATAAATGGACAAGGGTCTTCATTTATTTTTCATGGATTCATCAATCCATTTGTAATTAATAATTCTAGCAATGTTGTATTTAAAAATTTCTCAATAGATTTCACTCGTTCTTTTCATAGTGAGGCGACTATTCTAGCTCAGAACTCAGATGGCTTGGATATTGAAATACCAAAAGACTATCCTTATATGATAAATAATGGGATTTTGGTTTTTATTGATGAAGAGTTAAATAACCGAGTAGTTACTTCATTGAGCCCTGAAAATATTTATCCTTATGGAATTTTATTGGAATTTGATTCCAAGAAGCACGAAACGGCTAGCATGGCAAGGGATTATTTTGTACAGAACTCACCACTTCCGGCCATAAGTTTAGGCGATAGAAAAGTTAGGATTTTTCATAAGACACTAAAAGGAACTCCTGGAAATACATTGGTCTTTAATCCATCAAATCGAAACTATCCTGGCTTTGCTGTTTCTGATTGTAAAGATATTAGATTCGAGAATGTCACGATATTTCATGCAGGTGGTATGGGTATTGTAGCTCAGCAGACACATAATATTGCAGTTGTTTCATGTAAGATTACTCCTTCCGGTAATCGTGCTATCAGTACTACTGCAGATGCGACTCATTTTGCAAACTGCACAGGGAAGATTGAACTTGCAGGCTGTTTGTTTCAAAATCAAATGGATGATGCAACCAATATTCATGGGATTTATGTTCAGATTGCAAAGAAAATTGCTCCAGATGAAGTAATTGTTCAACTAAAACACTACCAACAACTTGGATTCGATTTTTTAAAACCAGAAACTGTTATTGAATTAGTTCAGAGTAAAAGTCTTATCACAAAAGGTACATCAAAAATTATTAGTTCAAAACGTTTGAATAAAGATCTTACGGTTGTAAAACTGTCTAAAGATTTACCAAATGATATTAATGTCGGAGATGTTATTGCAGATATTAGTGAATTGCCATTTGTCCATATTCACGATAACATTATTGGAAAGAATAGAGCACGTGGTATGTTACTCAATTGTAAAGGAAAAACAATTGTTGAAAACAATACATTTCATTCCGCGGGTGCAGCTATTATGTTTGAGGGCGATGCATATTATTGGTTTGAACAAGGGGGAGTTAGCGATTGTACAATTCAAAATAATATATTTGATAACTGTATGTTTGGAGTATGGGGTGAAGCCGTTTTAGATGTTAAAGCAGGCATTAAATTGCAACGAGATGTAAGTAGATACAATAGAAACATAAAAATAATTAACAATACATTTAGGGTCTTTGATGATGCATTATTATTACAAACTTATTGTGTTGATGGATTAATTTGGAAAGATAACAAGATAGAGAAAAACAATGAATATCCTACAATAAGAAATAATAAATCTCTCTTCAAAGTCGAGAATAGCGACAATATTAAAATTGAACAATAGGTTCTAAATTCATTATTGTTATTAGATTATTCTTTAAACAAAAAGAAAATGTTTAATGAAATACTCTTTATAAAACCATAAATTTCAGTCTTATAACAAAAAAATAATTCACTTAAATATATATACTTAGAAAAACACTCTTTCAATCAAATAAAGTAAAATATGAAAAAACAATTTAGTATAATATCATTATTAATCATCGTATCCGGTTTATTCGCACAAAACCTAAATCAGACGATAGTGAACAAATACAAGAATATTTGTCGTGAGAAAATTTACAAAGATTATAAGACAATGTTTAAAGAGCCCAAAGGTGTTCTAAAATATCCTTATATAACACCGGGAAGTAGCAGTTATGCAACAAATTTGTGGGACTGGGATTCGTGGTTTACCGGTATTGCACTCGATCAGATTGTAACTGATAACGGATCCGAAAAAGATAAATTAGAAGTCAAAAAGTATGAACAAGGTTGTGTGTTGAACTTTTTGAGTTATCAGAGTAGTGGTTGGATTCCTATTGTTATCTCTGATAATTCATTGGAAGTTAGCAAATTGGTCCCTCAGAATCCTCATAATGTGAATATGCATAAACCCATGTTGGCTCAACAGGCGGCATTTATTACGCAACGTAACGGTGGTGATGCATCCTGGCTTGGCGAAAAATTTACAGATTTACAGTTTTTTGTCAATCATTACATTGCATTTCAGAAACACAAAGCTACCAATTTGTATTTTTGGATGGACGATAAAGGAATCGGAGTTGATAACGATCCGACTACTTTTTATCGCCCGGAAAGAAGTTCAGCCAATATATTTCTAAACTGCTTGATGTATAAAGAATTATTAGCAATGGTGTATTTATGTAAACAACAAAATAAAGCCGAAATTGGTGTTTTTTACGCTAAAGAAGCAGAGGAACTTAAATTGGCTATTCGGAAAAATTGCTGGGATGAGTGGACCGGAAATTATTACAGTTGCGATTTAAATTTATTACCTCTTAAAATTCCAGAAAAGGCATGGTCGTTGCATGCCGGAAGTCCACGGACATACGATTGTTTGATTCAGAGGTTTTCATCATTTACAAGTTTTATGGCCATGTGGGCTGGCATAGCTACTCCAGAACAAGCAAAACGTATGGTTAACGAACATTATAAAGATACAGCTACACTTAATTGTAATTATGGTATCCGGTCTTTGTCGAAATTAGAAAAGATGTATGACTTGCGTGCCTCCGGTAATCCTTCATCCTGGTTAGGTCCTGTTTGGGGGATATCTAATTATATTGTATTCAAAAGTTTGGTTAATTATGGCTATACGCAAGAAGCAAAAGAAATGGTACAAAAAACGATACTGCTTTTTGGAAAAGATTACGAAAAAACAGGTTCACTTCACGAATATTATTTACCTGATAGTGGACAGCCTGTACTCAATAGTGGTTTTCAAAATTGGAATTACCTCATTATGAATATGGCTGCCTGGCTCGATGGAAAGCCTGTTGTTTCTGAGTTCTGATTTTAAAGATGTATCCTACAACGGTAAAAATGCAATCCTTTCTATTATTGATGGCAATTCGCCTGAACGGGGAATTAGAAATATCGTTTTCGAATGCTTGAAAATAAATGGTACTGAAAAATCCGACAAATATTAAACCCGGGTAAATGTTGTTATCCGATTTTGCAAAGTTTTACGAGGGATTATATATTGAAGGATTTGTTTATAAACCGTCACAAGAGGAAGTGAAATAATAGCTACAGATTAGTTAGAATTTCCGTTTTAAACGGACAAACTATATCCGTAAATTGGTTCCATAAACTTATTTAACACTCATCAAAATAGCTGTGAATCAATATGTTACCACTGTGGCTTATTAATTCACAAAATTAATTTAGATATCGAATAAAATGAGACATTTTAAACTTAATATTTTATTGGCATTGATTCTGCAGTTTGTTTCGCCGGTACATGCTCAAATCATTATACCCGAAAAACTTCAGAAACTATCTTCACCCGATGGTGCTTACGAGTTTGCCTTTTATCAGAAAGAGATTGTAAAAGGTTGCAATCAAATGTACTATACTCTTTCCTATAAAGGAAAAACGGTAGTGCAGGAATCTGAATTGGGTATGTTAATTGAAAATCAATTGTTTGAATCAGCATTAGCTATACCAAACGATACCTGCAAAATCTGGGGCGAGAACCTGAACTTTTTAAGAGCCGATCGCACAACTGTAGATAATACATGGAAACCGGTATATGGTGAACATGCTTCGATACGCAATAATTACAATGAATTGACGCTCAAATTCAAGAAAGGTGCCATTGAAACAACTTCATTAACAGGTGATTACGGCAAAAGTAAAAGTTGCTATATGAATTTGGTAGTGCGTGCTTATAACCAAGGAATTGCTATCCGTTATTCCTTTCCAGAAGCTACCAATGGTTTGTTTCTACATATCATAGGAGAACAAACGCAGTTTGCATTTCCTGCCGGTACGATGGCTTATCATGAAAGATGGGCACAAGGACCTTATAACCTGCTGCCTTTGAAAAACTGGTTGGATGAATCGGAACGTCCACTAACCCTTAAACTTACCAACGGGCTTACAGTGGCACTGGCCGAAGCCGAAATGGTGGATTATGCTCGCATGAAATTCCGTTTGAACGATAAAAAAGAAAATACACTACAAGCATCTATTTACAGCAGCGTGGATGCCATTACACCTTATTCTACGCCCTGGCGTGTGATTATGGCAGCAGAGAAACCAATTGATCTGATAGCCAATAAAGATATCATTTTGAATCTCAATCCGGCCAATAAATTTACCGATGTGTCGTGGATAAAACCTGGAAAAGTGATTCGGGTGGCCAAGGTGACACAGGAAGGTGCCAAAAAAACGATCGATTTTGCTGCCGAACGTGGTCTTCAATATATGCACATCGATGCAGGCTGGTATGGGCCGGAAATAAAAATGAGTTCGGATGCAAGAACGGTTTCGGAAACCAAAGATTTAAATATCCCTGAACTCACAGCTTATGCTGCCGCCAAAGGTATAGGCGTTTTTGTGTATGTTAATCAACGGGCTTTGGCTCAACAGTTGGACTCTATCCTTCCTCTTTATAAAAAATGGGGTATTAAAGGTATCAAGTTTGGCTTTGTTCAGATTGGTAATCAATACTGGACGACCTGGCTACACGATGCTATAAAGAAATGTGCCGAATATGGATTGATGGTGGATATTCACGATGAATACCGACCAACTGGATTTAGCAGGACATTTCCAAATTTGATGACTCAGGAAGGGATCCGGGGTAATGAAGAAATGCCAGATGCAAATCATAATACCATACTTCCATTTACTCGCTTCTTAGCCGGTCCTGCCGATTACACCATTTGCTATTACAACACGCGGGTGAAAAATACGCATGCTCATCAGCTTGCTTTGTCTGTAGTATTTTATAGTCCGCTACAATTCCTTTACTGGTACGATCAACCTGACGCCTATCAGGGAGAACCTGAAATTGAATTTTTTGACAAAGTGAAAACGGTATGGGATGATACCAAAACACTGGATGGAAAAATTGGCGAATTCATTGTTGTTGCCCGTCGATCGGGTGCTGAATGGTTTTTAGGTGGAATTACCAATACTCAGGAGCGCAAAATATCGGTTCGTACTTTTTTTCTTGAAAAAGGGAAAAAATATATTGCGAAAATGTATCAGGATGATGATAAAATTCGGACTCGTACGAAAGTCAGCGTGACTCAAAAGAGAATCAAAGGCGGTGATGTACTGATCTTTGATTTGAAGGCAAGTGGAGGAGTAGCGGTACATTTTTGTTCCTGTAACTAAAAAATAATCCGTAAAATGAAAAATAAAAGGTCAGTCAAAGTCCAATACATTAAATTAAACATATTTAGTATTGGCAATAAAAATAATTTAATTTAAAAAAGTATATGAGAAAACAAATTTTATTTTTTTTTGCTGCAAGTTGCTTTGTCATCATGACTCAAGCCAAAACGACACAGGATGTGAAAAAGTTCTATTTTGGATCCGGCAAAGTTCCAAAAGGATCTATTCAGATTACAGATACAACAAAATTCTCCGAAGAAAAGTGTTACGGATTAAAACCTTCTGGAGAAATGCTAGCTAACATGATTGGTTCGAAAACTAATTTTGTTCATAGCAAAAAACCTTTTTACTTCACTGTAAATCTTCCTGAAGGACATTATCGCATTCTGCTTACTCTCGGTGGTAATCCAGAAGGATCTTTGACTTGTGTAAAAGCCGAATCTCGTCGTTTGATGCTAGAAAACATAAAAACAGAAAAGGGTAAAACTGTGCAAAAAACTATTATTGTTGATGTTCGTTCGCCACAAATTAATGCTGACGAAAAGATCAAAATCAAAGAGAATGAAAAGAAGTATTTGAATTGGGATAATAAGTTGACGCTTGAATTTTGCGGTGAGAACCCAGCTGTTTCAGCCATTGAAATTCAACGTGCAGATAAATTACCCACGATATTTCTAGCGGGGAATTCCACCCTTACCGATCAGGAATATGAGCCTTATTGTTCTTGGGGTCAAATAATTCCACGTTTTTTGAAACCAAATGTTGTACTGGCCAATTATGCTGAATCTGGCGAAACATTGCTTGGTTTTAAACGCGAAAAACGTCTTCAAAAGCTATTGAGCCAAATGAAAAAAGGAGATTATTTGTTAATAGACTTTGTCCATAATGACCAAAAGCCGGGTATTGATCATGTTGATGCATTTACAACGTACAAAAATGAATTGAAATATTTCATAGATGAAGCACGTAAAAAAGGGGGCATTGTTATTTTAGTGACACCCTTAAATCGTCGTCGTTTTGATGAAAATGGAAAGATTAGCAATTCTTTCGAAGATTTTCCGGAAGCGATGCGTCAGACGGCTGCCGAAGAAAAAGTTGCATTAATTGACATGTGCGGCATGAGTAAGATGCTTTTTGAAGCACTTGGAACTGAAAATTCAAAAAAAGCTTTTATACATTATCCGGCAAATTCTTTTCCAGGTCAGGATAAACCCAAAGCTGATGATACGCATTTTAATTCATATGGATCCTATGAGCTTGCACGTTGTCTGGTAGCCTGTATTATCAAACAAAAATCAGATTTGAAAAAATTCTTAATTGATCCAATAACTGTTTTTGATCCAAATTATCCAGATGCCTTTACTGAGTTCAATTGGTCAGTAAAACCTTTGATAAATGCAATGAAACCTGAAGGGAATTAGACATTTAAAATTGACTTCATAATACTTATCTTGTCTTCATAATATTGTTGATTTCGATAATTGAATAAAACCTTAAAAATAATTGATAATGAAACATACACATTACTTTAAATGGACATTTTTTTTATTGTTCAGTGCCTTTGTAAGTTTTGCCTCGGCAAAGGAGATTTATCTCTCTACAACAGGCTTTGATACGAATGATGGATTAACTGCCGGCACTCCAGTATTGACATTTAACAAAGCTTATGGACTCTCTACTGATGTTACCGGTGATGTGATTCATGTATCAGGCATGATTGATATTTCTACCGATCCGGGATTAACTATAGCTTCCACGGTTAAAGCCGGTTATACTGTACGAAAGAATATTACCATTCAAGGGAGTTCACCCAACAGCGATGGTTTCGATGGCAAAAGTCTCACACGTATTTTTCAATTAACAGGACCTTATGCACTCATATTGAAGAATCTGACTTTGAAAAACGGGAAGTTTTTATCCTCCAATGGTAATGGTGGTGCTTTGTCTATTGCCGGATCAAAGGTAAGCTGTGAAAATGTAATCTTCGACAGCAATTTGGTATTTGATACAACTTGTTCAGGAGGAGCAGTCTTTGTAAATGGTACAACAGGTTTAAGTTTTATAAACTGTTTGTTTTTAAATAATAATGGAGCATCTGGTGGTGCCATTCGAATTTTTGATGCCGCCACTATAAATGCTGAAATTCGAATATCAGCTTGTTCTTTTGTAAATAATACTTCTAACACAGGTGGAGGTGCTGCTATAAATATTCGCATGCCCGGTGCGACCATGCACAATACAGTTAATATAATTAATTCTACTTTTACTGGTAATAACTCCCACCAAGGTACAATTTATTGCTATTCAGTTGCTGACCCTAATGCAAGTGTAAATTTGACCAATTGCACTGTTACAGCTAACAAGGCATTGGCTACGTCAGTCGGTTGTTCTGGTATTTTTGTCCTTAATAGTTTGTTTCTTGGAAAATTGAATATCAATAACTCTATCATTGAGGGAAATTTTAGTGGTTTGAGTGGAACATTACCTTACTCAGATATTGCTTTTGATGTTGCGCCAACAGTTTCAAATTTAATGATTCATAATTCTTTTATTGGTCGAAATGGGGGCACTAAAGTTGTTCCTACGGAATGTTACCCCGGCGATAATCAATTCAACTACCTTAGTACCGCTTCTATCATGTTCGATCTGAAAGCTAAGTTTGCTGTCTATGACGATGCTAGAAAAATGTTCCCATTACTTGCCAATTCTCCTGCCATTAATTATGGAGATGCACAATATCTTCAATCATTTGGTGTCAATACAGATCAAGTTGGTACCATTCGATCCTTTGGCAATAATAAATGTTATGCAGGAGCAGTAGAGTTAACTGGTCTGCCCATCACTATAGTCGGAACTCCCACTGCCACTTATAAACACTTGATAATTTACGGTCAAAGTTTATCTACTGGACACCAATCTTATCCCGTAATTTCCACTGAAAATATTGCTGGTAATTATATGTTGGGTGATCAACTTTGGATTAACTATGGTAATACACAGTTTACTAGTTTTAATCCTTTGGTGGGTAGTATTTCCAATGCTTTCAAAACAACAGCCAATATCATGAATCGTAGTGCAGGAACTATTGCTGAATGTCCTTTGTTTGGAGCCGTGAATCATATTCAGCTCAAACAACCCGGAGAAAAGTTGTTAGCCACCTCTTGTGGAACCAGTGGTATGACGATAGAACAACTTTCGAAGGAATCACAAACAAAAACGTATTACAGTGATTTTACTAAAGCGCTAAACTATGCAAATTATACTGCCCTAAATTCGAATAGTGCCATCTCTTGTCCTGCCATTTTTTGGATGCAGGGTGAGTGGAATTATCAGGGTTATGGTGAAGGTTTGACACTTGGAAGTGTCCCAACACCGGATAAAGATGCTTACAAAGTACTCTTGTTAACCTTGAAAAATAATATGCAGACAGATGTGCAAAATATTTACGGGCAATCTGAAAAGCCATTGTTCATTACATATCAGACAGGAGTTCAGTACACCAAGGGAAAAGAACTGGCAATAGGTATGGCACAATTGGAAGCTTCGAATGAAAATGCAGATGTGATTTGTGCAGGAAGTGTTTCCCAAATGACAGACCGGGGTGGGCATCTCGACTCGAATGGATATCGTTGGTATGGTGAAATGATGGGTAAGGTATATTATAAAACTAATGTGCTGCACGAAAAATTTAAACCTTTACAACCTCAGGAAATTTCGAAAACTACTCTTCCGAATCAATTGAAACTAAAGTTTCTAGTTCCTGTTTTACCTCTGGTGATGGACTCCCTAATCCTTCCAAAAGTGAAAGATTATGGATTTGAAGTGTATTCAGATAATGTAAAACAAACTATTACAGCGGTAAAAATAATTGATGATTGTGTTTTCCTAACTTGTTTCCTTCCATTAACAGGTGTGCTGGAAGTTGTTTATGCAGGAGTTAATACAGTTGGAAATGGAAATTTGCGTGATAGCGATCCTTATGCCTCTTTTTTCAAATACATAGACTTGGATAAAAAAAACAGTGATGGGACTTATTTCTTCCCTCGTGATGCCACAGAAACTACTTTGCGTCCGGCTTATGAGCCTAAAGATGCCTCAGGAAACGTTATCTATGATAAAGCATATCCGCTGTTTAATTTCGGGGTATCATTTTATTATAAAATTGCTGCAATGCAACAAACTTTAGAAGTACCTAATGTTGTTGCCTTTACTAATTCCGTTTTCAATACATTAGCAAATGATGGAATCAATGTTTATCAATCAAGCAATTCATTGGTAGTGCAAATGAATACAATTAACAAGAAAAATATTCATATAACTTTCTATAATGCATCGTCGGGTATAATTCAGAGTGTTCTCACTCCTGATAGTTCTTCGTATGAGAAGGTATATTCGTTAGCGTCTTTCACTAAAGGTGTCTATATTGCAAAAATAGAACAAGGTGATAATAGGAAGACTGTAAAATTAATAATACATTAAATTCCTAATTCCAAATAAACCAATAAAATATTAAAACATTAAACCAATTTTATATATTCCAATTTGAAAGTATCATGAAATACATTTTTATAAAAAAACAATTGAAATTAATAGCAGTTCTATTATTTTCAATTTATTTAACTTTGCCGGTTCGAGCAGTCATTAAAGTAGCTTGTATTGGTAACAGCATAACAGCTGGATCGGGCATTGCGAATCCATCTGTTGATGCTTATCCTGCAGTTTTGGGTCGAATATTAGGCTCAGGTTATCAAGTTGCCAATTATGGTGTAAGTGGAACGACAATGCTCCGAAAAGGGAATTCACCCTATTGGGCTACGAGTAATTACAAAAGTGCAAAAGCGTTTAAGCCAGATATAGTTATTATTAAACTGGGAACCAATGATTCCAAAGCTATTAATTTAGCATACATCAATGAATTTGAAACAGATATGAGTAATATGGTGGACACATTCCGATTATTATCATCCAACCCAAAGGTTTATCTCTGTATACCAGCTCCGGTTTTTGGTGCAGGTGGATATGGAATTACAGATGCTTCAGAATTGCAAGAAATTATTCCGCGAATAAATAATGTGGTAGCAGCTAATGGTACCGAATTGATCAATTTTCGTGTTCCACTAATTAATCATCCAGAACTGTTCCCAGACAATGTGCATCCAAATGTAGAAGGAGCAAAGATTCTTGCCGCAACTGCCTATAAGGCACTGACCGGATTAGATTATGTGTTTCCTGTAATTACACCAAAGGACATATATTTATCTTCAACTGGGTCGGACACAAATGATGGATTGACGCCAAGTACACCAGTTGCTACTTTTTATAAAGCCTATAGCCTTTCGTTGGCTACAACGGGTGATGTGATTCATGTATCGGGGATGATTGATGTATCTACAGATCCACAGATGCCTTTGGTTAGTACTGTTAAGGCTGGATACGTAATCAATAAAAATATTTCAATAATAGGAGGTTCACCAATTACTGATGGTTTTGATGGAAAAAGTATCACCCGTATATTCCAATTGACAAGTAGTGCATGTACACAAAATCTTAAAAATATCACTTTAAAAAATGGAAAATACCTAGTGGCTGCTGGTTCCGGTGGAGCTATCAGTATTGCGGGACCTTCTGTGAACTTTGAAAATGTATTTTTTGATAATAACAATGGTTTTGATAGTTCATCTTCAGGTGGTGCCATTTATGTAAATCAGTCATCCGGTTTAAGCTTTAAGAACTGTATTTTTTCAAACAATAGTGCCATTTCCGGCGGTGCACTTAGTGTTTTTGACCTCACAACAACTAATGCCATAGTTCGTATTGAGGCTTGTTCATTTTTCAATAACACCTCATCAAGCAGTGGGGCTGCTATTTTTATCAGAATGCCAGGAGCAACAGCTCACAATACTGTAAATATAATTAACTCCACTTTTTCCAATAATACATCTCAGAAGGGTAGTATTTTTATTTATTCCACTGCAGATCTTACTGCAAGCGTAAACATAATTAATTGTACTATTTCAGGGAATAAGTCTTATGCAGCAGCTGGTTGTCCCGGAATTTATGTTTTAAATTCGTTATTTATGGGGAAATTAAACATCAATAATTCAATTGTCGAAGGAAATTATGGTGGCATCAATGCATCACTTCCTTATTCTGATATAACTTTTGATAACTTAGTGCCCACTTCATCGACTTTGATGATCCATAATTCGTTTATTGGCCGTAATGGAAGTAGCAAAGTTGTACCTGTTGAATGCTATCCAGAATTTGATAATACACCCATCAGTAATTACTTCAATTACATTACCAGTACTTCAACAGTTGTAAATTTGAAAGCTAAATTGAGCAATTATAATGAATCATTCAATTGCTTTCCTCTACAGGCTAATTCACCGGCAATCAACTTTGGAACTTCTTCTTACCTTTCTGATTTGTTAGTTTCAACTGACCAACTAGGAACTTCTCGTTCATATTTAAATGGCAAGTGTAATGCAGGAGCTATAGAGTCAACTGAAAAAAATTTGCCTTCAGCACTCAACGAAGTAGTTATGTCGAACGGATTTAAAGTGTACCAAAAAGGTCATTCAACAATAGCAGTTGAATACAAAGAAAAAGGTAAAGTAACTGTTGATTTGTTTTCAATACTTGGACAAAATGTTCAATCAATCAGCCTTAGTGATATGTCAACCATACAAGAAATTCAATTGGACAATATAAAGAAAGGATTTTACATTGTAAAAGTGACAGTTAATGGACATATTTTTAATCAGAAGATATTTATCAGGTAGTTTTTAGATTGTGATTTGTTGTTATGGTTTTCCACAGCCTCTCGGTTGACGTTGAGGCTGTGGATATTTATTTTTGAGTTATCTTTTAATCTTAATCAATTAAGTTAGAACAATGCAATATAAATTACTGATTAATTTAGTCTTCCTTCTGTTATCATTTTTGCCAATAGTTGCATCTAATCACCTACCATTGGAAAATGAAAATAATATAACAGTTAGAGTGGCACGATTTTATGGTGATAAGGATGCTGCTCTAACTTATTCGTTTGATGATGGATTGCAAGATCATTCTAACATCGCAGCACCACTGCTCGAAAAATTTGGTTTTAGAGGTACTTTTTTTATTATACCATCCAAAATCCCTGAGACGAATGCGCAAGCTTATAGCAAAAAACCTGGTGAATGGGGTGGCATATCCTGGTCGCAATTGAAGGAGATGTTACGAAACGGTCATGAAATAGGCAATCATAGCATGTCGCACCGTAGTTTAAAAAGCTTAAACGATACAATTTTACTGAAAGAAATTGAGGGTTCTTGGCAGGAAATTAAAGATAAAACAGGAGTTGCGCCCTTGTCTTTTTGTTACCCGTATAATGCATTTGACGAACATATTCGTTCGATTGCATTATTCTACCATATTGCAACACGTGATTCTTGTATGGGAATTGGTAAAAATACTACAGTTGAGAACTTCAATTCTATAGCCGATTCTGCAATAAAGAAGAAACTGTGGAAAGTTTTTATGATACATGGAATTGTTAATGGGTTTGATGCATTTAAAGATCCACAACTTCTGGAACATCATTTAAATTATGTAAAACTATATGAGGATAAGATTTGGATTAGTACTTTTGCTAATGTTTTTCGCTATATACGTGAGCGTGATAATGTCAAGTTACATGTTAAATATAAGCACAGTCAGATAAAGTGTGTGATGAAATCAACACTCGATCCACTTGTTTACAATCAACCTCTTACGGTCGTATTTGATATAAAAGGTAAAAAAAACGTACAGGCGAGTCTTTCTGGAAAGAAATTGCCTATTGCGATTTTCTCCAACAAAGTCTGTGTAAATTGGATACCTGGCAATGAAGTGTTGAAACTTTCATGGAAATAACAAACGAACTTATATAAACTCATTTAATCATGACATTATTTAACAAAAAAATCAGTGGACTACTTATACTCTTTCTGTTAGTGACACTAACTTCAGTCAATGGGAAAGATAATAAAATCTATCATAAAGGATGGATTGATTTCAATAAGAATGGAGTAAAAGACATCTTTGAAGACCCAACTCAATCTATCGAAAAAAGAGTAAATAACCTGCTAAGCCAAATGACGAATGATGAAAAAACCTGTCAGTGTGCAACACTTTATGGCTATAAACGAGTATTGAAAGATGAGTTGCCAACTCCTGAGTGGAAATCTGAAATTTGGAAAGATGGAATTGCTAATATTGATGAGCACCTGAATGGACTAGTGAAAACTCAATACTCTTTCCCATTTAGTAAGCATGCTGAGGCTATAAATACAGTTCAACGTTGGTTTGTAGAAGAAACACGTCTTGGTATTCCAGTTGATTTTTCCAATGAAGGTATTCATGGTTTGAATCACGATAGAGCAACACCGCTCCCATCACCAATTGCAATTGGTAGTACATGGAATAAATCATTGGTCAAACATGCAGGTGTAATAGTCGGTCGCGAAGCAAAAGCGCTTGGCTATACAAATGTGTACGCACCAATACTTGATTTGGCTCGCGACCCCCGTTGGGGTAGAGTACTGGAATGTTATGGTGAAGAACCCTTCCACGTGACGGCTCTGGGTAAAGAAATGGTGGAAGGGATTCAATCGCAGGGTGTAGCCGCTACCCTGAAACATTATGCCGTTTACAGTGTACCAAAAGGTGGGCGAGATGGAAATGCCCGCACCGACCCGCATGTTGCTCCACGCGAGATGCATCAACTTCACTTGTACCCTTACCGTAAGATTATTGGTGAATCACATCCTTTAGGTGTAATGAGTAGTTATAACGACTGGGATGGTGTTCCAGTAAGTTCTAGTTATTATTTCCTGACAGAATTATTGCGTAAGCAATTTGGATTTAATGGTTTTGTTGTGTCTGATAGTGAAGCCGTCGAATTTGTATATACAAAGCATCATGTTGCTGAAGATTATAAAGAGGCAGTAAGGCAAGTAGCCGAAGCTGGAATGAATGTCAGAACTAACTTTACACAACCTGAAAATTTCATTCTTCCACTGCGTGAACTTGTAAAAGAGGGAAAACTCTCCAACAAGACATTAGATAGAAATGTGGCTGATGTGTTGCGCGTTAAATTTCAACTAGGACTCTTTGATGCACCCTACGTAAAAGACACAAAAGCTGCTGATAGAATTGTTGCATCGGCAGATACTAAGGATTTTGTATTACAAATGGCAAGAGAGTCTCTGGTGTTGTTGAAAAATGATAACAAAACTTTACCACTAGATTTGAAGTCATTAAAAAACATTCTGGTAACGGGTCCTCTTGCAACAGATAAAACGGCATATGTAAGTAGGTATGGTCCACAAAATATGTCGGTGATCAATGTACTGGAAGGAATAAAAAGTTACGTGGGTAATAATGCAATTGTCAATTATACAAAAGGATGTGATGTGGTTGATGCTACATGGCCTGAAAGTGAAATAATTTCTACACCATTAACCCCAGATGAACAAGGGTCCATCAATGAGGCTGTAAATAATGCCAAACTATCGGATGTAGTGATTGTAGTTGCCGGAGAAGATGAGGGCCGATGTGGGGAAAGTAAATCACGAACGGGATTAGGTTTGCCCGGAAGACAATTACAACTTTTGCAGGCACTAAAACAAACTGGGACACCTATTGTTTTGATATTGATCAATGGGCAACCGCTTACCATTAACTGGGAAAACAGGTTTATTCCGGCAATACTCGAAGCATGGTTTCCAAATGCTTTGGGAGGTCAAGCTATAGCCGAAACACTGTTTGGAGATTATAATCCCGGGGGTAAATTATCAGTGACTTTCCCAAAAACGTTGGGTCAGATAGAACTGAATTTCCCTTTCAAACCTGCTTCACATGCTGGACAACCCGGTGACGGACCGAATGGTTTTGGAAAAACGGCAGTAATTGGTTCACTTTATCCCTTTGGCTATGGACTGAGTTACACAACTTTTGCATATTCTAATCTTGTTGTCAGTCCAACTCTGCAAAATACACAAGGTGAGATACATATTTCGGTAGATATAACAAATACAGGAATAAGAAAAGGAGATGAGGTAGTACAGCTTTATATTAAAGATATAGTAAGCAGTGTAACTACCTACGAATCACAATTGAGAGGGTTTGAACGTGTTTCACTTTCACCCGGAGAAACTACAAACGTAAAGTTTACACTGAAACCGGATGACTTAGAGTTGCTTGATAAAGATATGCATTGGGTGGTTGAACCCGGAACATTTGAATTGCTAATCGGAAGCAGTTCGGAAGATATAAAATTAAAAGGCACATTTGTGTTGAAATAAATAAATTTAAAGGTAGCTTAAAATAAACTGTATCAATTATAATTCTTTTATAAATCATTCTTTTTTTTACTCACTTTTTATAATGAGTAATGAAGAGGCTGAGTTTTGTGGGAATGACAAAACTAATCAAAAAATAGACATTCTAAAAATACGATTAAAATTTTCTAATAATTTGAATCTCTCAGGATAGATAATGGCTATATAATGAGTTGTTATGCCACAATTCCAGATTGCCATAGTCCACTTCCTTTTGGTATTGCGTTAAGCCAATTAAACCTTGACCACATTATTACTCTTTGTTTTTCAATCCCATAATATTACGAGGTGACTCTCCATTTACTTCTATAAATAGTTTGGTAAAATGAGTGTAGTTTGTGTAATATAATTCATTCATCGTTTCGGTAATGTTTAAGCCCTTTTCTTTCATTAATTCATATGCCTTTTTCATTTTTATCTCCTTGATTAATTCCGATGGTTTTTTGTTTATAATCGCTGTCATTTTCCTATAAAGTTGCATTCTTGACATAGCCATTAGACTACATATTTTATCTATTCCAAAATCGTGTTCGGAATAATTCTCTAAAACAATTTGTTCAAACGTTGTCATAAATTTCTGATCGCGTTCATTTAGTTTTACGATATTTTTTTCAACTTCAACTTTTCTATTTCTCGTTAGTTTGATAATATTATTTACCTTAAGCTTGAGTATTTTAGGGTTGAATGGTTTTGTTATATAATCATCTGCCCCATAAGTTAATCCTTCAATTTGACTTTCTTGTGTTACTTTGGCAGTGAGTAGTATAACAGGGATGTGACTTGTTATAATGTTATTCTTGCATTTTTGAGTTAATTCAATTCCATCCATTATTGGCATCATGATATCACTTATAATGATATCAGGAATGTGATTGATTGCCAATTTTAAGCCTTCCTCGCCATTCTCTGCAACTAATATATTGTATACATTTGAAAGTAAGCTTACAATATAATCTCTCAGTTCAAAATTATCTTCTACAACCAGTACCAACTGCTTTATTTCTAAATTGTGGTGAGTGATTGATAGGTTTGTTTCTAATTTATCATAATTGGTTTCGATGTTTTTTTGAGTGATGTTAACTTCGCTGTATGCGCTTCTTGTAATTGGAATTTCTAATGTAAATATGGTGCCTACACCTGGCCTACTTTTAACTCTAATATCTCCTAGATGAAGATTTGCAAGATGTTTACATAAATTCAAACCAATTCCAGTTCCACCTACAGTTCCAGGTACTTGATAGAATCTGTCAAATATTTTTTCAATATCAATCACAGCAATACCATTTCCAGTATCTTCTACTGAAATCAATGCATGAGTAGCATCCTGATTTTGTGTAGCGTATATTGATATTCTTCCTTTGTTTGGAGTATGCTTTAAAGCATTTGACATGAAGTTATAACAAATCTTATTTACCATTTCTTTGTCAAACCAAGATTGTTCAATATTCATGTCATACAATAGTTCAATATCAATATTCTTTAATTGAGCAGAGGATGAGAAATTATCCTTAACACTTGTCAATAAGTCATGTAGGTTGTCATAACAAATGGATAGTGTATATTTTTCATTAATCACTTTTCGGAAATCAAGAAATTGGCCAATAATTTGTAATAGCCTTTCTGAATTATTTTTGATGATTTCTAATCGTGAGTTTAGAAATTCATCTTTATATGATTTTTCTATAAGCTCATCAACTGGAGCAGATATAAGTGTGAGAGGAGTACGAAGTTCATGTGTGATATTTGTATGGTATTTAAGTTTTACTTCCGCAATTTCCAAATCTTTTGTATGCATAAAGTGTTCTTCCAATAGCTGTTTTTTTAGTACCTGCCTATCCAGATAATACTTTAGAATAAAATATAAAATGACTGTAATTATTATGATATAGAGTAAGTAAGCCCAAATAGTATCCCAAGGCGCAGGACTAATGGCTATGATTAAAACTTTGGGTGTTTCGTTCCATACTCCATCACAATTTGAACTTATTACTTTAAGTTTATATTTTCCGGGTGGGATATTTGTAAAAGTAGCAGACCGAATAGTATTACTAACTTCTGTCCAACTATCACTGAAGCCATCCAATTTATACATAAATCGATTTTTTGATGAATTACTAAAGTGAAATGCTGCAAATTCAATCGTGAAATTGTTTTCGTTATATTTTAAATCAATTTTTTTTGTAAACTCCATCGAGTTTGAAAGAATTATTCTTCCATCTTTTTTTTCACCCGTTTTAATTGGAATGTTATTTATAGTTAAATTGACTATTTGTGTCTCAGGTATAATACTGTTATCCGTAAGAGATGACAAATCAATAATATTTAAACCTTTAATACTGCCGACATATAAGAACCCATTATTATCGAATAATGAACCTTCGGTAAGAATATTGGTTGATAATCCGTCTGAATTAAAAAATTGTTTAATATTTTTAGTCTTAGTATTGTAACAAAGTAATCCAAAACTCGAACTTAGCCACAGGTTTTGCGAATTATCACCAATAACAGAAGCAATTTTATAATTTTGCAGACGGTAATCGTCACTAACCAATTCTAAAACTGGTTTTCCATTATTATTGCTTAATTTTTTTAAACCTGTATCCGTACCAACATAAATAATCCCATTTTTGGCGCGGAAGATTGACCATACATGTTCAATTTTCCATTTTTGAAATTCTGTAACTGTTTTTATATCCGTAATTTCACCTGTATCTGAAAGAGTTGCTTTAAGCAATCCGGAATTTTTTGTTCCAATTAATAGTGATTTCCCATTTTCTACAAAAAAAAGCTTTGTAATATTATTTGATGTGCGAACTGATTCTAAAATATCAATTTTTTTGAATTTGAATGAAAATGTATTATTGATATTTCTTTTAATTTGTAAAATACCAGTTCTCATTCCTGCCCAAACTATATTTTTTGAGTCAACAGTTAATGAATAAGGACCTTCTAAAGAGTAGGAGTTGTTTGGCAAATTGGGTTGATTATGAATAGAAATAATTTTTGTCTCATCTCCTTTTGGAATAAAATAAATATCATCAATTGAACATATCCATATATTTCTATCTCTATCTTCAATAAGGTCAAGTATTTTTTTATTAATATTATCTACTCTAATTGTTTTATTATTTTTGAAATCTTCAATAAAAACTCCATTGTTTGATCCAATCCACAATCTTCCACGATAATCTTTTTTCAGAATTTGAATAAATAACTTATCTTTAGCAAGGTCATTTTTTATATTATAATGATTGATGGATTTAGCATTCAAATCAAACTTTGCTATTCCATCCATTTCAGATGTCAACCAAACATTCATTGATTTATCAAGCATAATAGATTTTAAAGTATTATGCTTAAAAAAATTATCGTCGGAGAACGTAACCTTTTCAAGAGAAAAAATGTTATCATCCATTTTTATCCAATAGACCATATTGGTTGTAAGGAGCATCAGTAAATGGTCAGTTATAGGCAAAATCGCCCGAAAACTTTTGGGATCTTCGATAAAGTTGATGGTTCTAGGTGTTGTAATATAGTTATTTATCCTTTGTTGAAAAGTCGAATAATAAAATATTCCTGTTTTGGATATTACCCAAAGATTACCAATCTTATCTTTTAACAACTGCCTTATAGAAGTATTTAATTCTTTTACAGCTTTGAATTCTTTTTCATTTGGAGCTTTAATGAACAATCCAATGTCAGTCCCTGCAACAATATTCCCTTGATTATCTTCTGAAATAGCATTCGTTCTTTGCGGCACAGCTTTATGGTTTATTCCTGTGTAAACATAACGTTCAATGTTAATTTTAGTTTGAGTTGAGAATGTGATTTTATTTAAACCTTTCGAAGTTCCTACCCATAAATTTTTATTTTCATGGAATAAAGTTAAAATCTTATTATCAAATAGGCTGTTTTTGTTGTTAACAAAATAGCGTATTGTCCTTTTTGTTTTAATATTATAACAATTCAATCCACCACCATCAGTTCCAATCCATACTTCATCTCTTTCCGGCCACTCACATAAGCAAAATATCCGATTATCTGATATTGTATTGGAATCTCTTGGAATATGCCTGAATAATTCAAAATTATTTCCATCATATCTATTAAGTCCATCGTATGTTCCAATCCAAATATATCCTTTTTTATCTTGAATTATACACTCAACATCTTGCTGCGATAGACCCTCGTTTCCCGAAATTTGATTAAGTCTATACTCTTTAGAAAAAATGCTGTTAAAAAAGAGGATCCCCAGTAAAGTGAAAGTGATTTTCAAAAAAAAATGAAAGTCATGTATAGTTTTGACCTTTGAGTATTTCATTCTGCTTAGTTCTTATATTTTACTGCTAAAGTAATAGTTTTTTGCAATAAAACAAAGCGTTAAATTTCATATTAGAATCTATTTATGTCATTTGATACATAATGTGATGTTTTTGTTATAAATGGAATGGTAATTTTAAATGCCAGAATATTTTTTTTAGTCCATTCTAATCATTTTGAATATTGAGCAGGTATTTTAAGGTTAATCAGAAACTATAATTCTAATGGGTACTTTATCCCAAAATATTATTTAGTTACAATTAATATGATTATTGTGATTTTATAGATCGAAAATTATGATAATAGTCAATACTTTTGTCTAATAAAAAGCAAAAGACTATTAAATCTAATAACAAGCAAGTGAAAAGTTTAGGTTTCTATATTTACCTACTGTTATTATTTAAAATTCCTAAGTAGAAATTTATCATGATTTATTAGCATTACTAAGAACTAACGACCTTATGATACAAATGAATATAATTCAAAAAAACAATTTATTTATGATGAACAAAAACAGTTTTATTTCTATCGCTCTTTTTTGTGCTCTTTTTTACCTTCCTCCTTTAAAAGCACAGAACGAAATTTATTTAGATGTCAATCAATCCATTGATAAACGAATTGAAAGTGCTCTGTCGAAGATGACATTGGAAGAAAAAGTGGCCATGTGTCATGCACAGTCAAAATTTAGTTCTAAGGGTGTTCCCCGTCTTGGTATCCCTGAAATATGGTTGAGCGATGGCCCTCATGGGATACGTGAAGAAATTCTCTGGGACGAATGGTCAACAGCTAAATGGACTAGTGATTCATGTACGGCTTTTCCTGCTCTTACTTGTTTAGCTGCTACTTTTAATACCCAAATGTCACTCCTTTATGGAAAGTCAATAGGGGAAGAAGCCCGTTACAGAAACAAAGCAGTTCTTTTAGGACCAGGTGTCAATATCTACAGGACTCCTCTTAATGGTCGTAACTTCGAATACATGGGTGAAGATCCTTATCTTGCTTCCCGTATGGTAGTTCCCTATATACAGGGCGTACAACAAAATGGAGTTGCTGCCTGTGTGAAACATTTTGCTTTAAACAATCAGGAAGTTAATCGGAGTAGTATTAATGTGGAAGTGAGTGACCGTGCGCTGCATGAAATTTATCTACCGGCATTCAAAGTAGCCATTGAAGAAGGGAAAGCATGGTCGATCATGGGTGCTTATAATAAATTCAGAGGAGAGCATTGCTGTCATAATGATTTGTTGTTGAATAAAATTTTGAAAGGTGAGTGGGCATTTGATGGTGTTGTTGTCAGTGATTGGGGAGGTGCGCATAATTCAGACCAGGCTGTTAATAATGGCCTCGACCTTGAAATGGGTACTTCCACTAACGGTTTGAATTCAAAAGCAACATCAACATATGATCAATACTACATGGCTAATCCTTATTTGACAGGATTAAAGAGTGGGAAATACAGCGATCAGATTTTAAATGATAAAGTAAGACGTATATTAAAGCTCATTTTCCGTACGACTATGAGTGCCGATCGACCATTCGGTAAATTTGTAAGTCCTGAACATTTGGCTGCTGCCCTTCAGATTGCCGAGCAGGGAATTGTATTGCTGAAAAACAATAAACATCTGCTCCCTATTCAAGTAGGAAAATACAAAAAGATTGCTGTGATAGGTGAAAATGCAACCAGAAGTATGACAAT
>Ga0302296_1000923_pt1 | contig 22753 bp, 17 predicted proteins | sample III_Fen_N3_1_FD_194546 | JGI IMG/M metagenome (GOLD analysis project Ga0302296, IMG submission 194546) | Peat permafrost microbial communities from Stordalen Mire near Abisko, Sweden - III_Fen_N3_1 | ecosystem: Environmental > Terrestrial > Soil > Wetlands > Permafrost | place: Sweden: Abisko...
TTAACTCCGCAGGATCTTCTCCATTTTCTTTCCTTTGGCTAGTTCGTCCACCAATTTATCTAGGTAGCGTACATGTTTGGTGAGCGGAGTTTCGATTTCCTCTATGCGATAGCCGCAAATCATTCCGGTAATCATTGCCGCATTCGGATGCAGAGTTGATTGGTCAAAAAAGGTTTCAAACGTGACTTTTTGATCAATCAATTGCTGTTGTTTGGCAACATCAAAGCCGGTAAGCCATTCGATCACCTGCTGCAATTCTTGAATTGTTCTACCCTTCTTTTCTACTTTTGCCACATAAAGCGGATACACTGTAGCGAAGGTCATACTTGCCATACGGGCGTCGTGTGTGGGAGATGTGCTCATATAATTGTCTAAAAACGGGTTGTTTACCTGAGGAATTTTTGATTTCGAAAATTAAGCATTACGGATTAGAATCTCACTCGTTTTCAAGAGATCATCATGTGATAGCTTACACTGGCAAAGCGTGAAGGTTCATTTGACGATTTCAATTTCACGAAGGCGAATGATTTTTGCGCAATTGCGCTGAAGTGAAAATACGGTATTTGTACGCTGACCAAAGCCTGACGATTACTTAGGTTTGTTTGCTGAACAATACGTTCATACAACAACTGCTATTCACATAAACACCAGAAAACATGACAAGAAGAATGACTATTACCGTAATCAACACCGGTGTTCTAGAGAAATGGGTGTTAGATTCCGATCATTTGGAACACGGAAAATGGATGAAAGGCAGTCCGCCCGCAGCTATTGCCGAAAACAGCAAAGCCATTGTGCAATCTGAAAAAGAGTCGGGATCTTTTTACGGCACTACCGGATGGATCAAATTTACGAGTACGGTTAAAAAAGGAAGTACGCTAACAATTACCTGGAACAAACCCTACGGTTCTGACCCAACCAATTGCAGAGTGGACATGAATAGTGTTGATTATACGGCAAAAGTCGACAATGAGAATTTCCAACAATCGGAGGCATTTTGCGATGTAGTTATTTCGAAAAACACCGTGCCTGTTATCGATACCAAAAGCTGGATGAGCCAACTACCTGCCGGAACAACGTTGAGTCATGTAATGATGCCGGGGAGCCATGATGCGGGGATGTCTGAATTGCACCATTGCTCTATTGGAGCCAGCGATTCCAATACACAAACCCAGCAATTGAATATTGGCGGTCAGTTGGAAGCCGGTTCTCGCTATTTTGATATCCGGGTAGATTATGATTACCATGAATTGGTGACATTTCACAGAACGGGACCTTTTGGATGCAACGGTCAATCGCTCAAAGCAGTGTTGGATCAGATGGTTGCATTTTTAAAAACCTACAAAACAGAAACAGCCATTCTGAAATTTTCGCATATCCGAAACGGGAATGACGCTACGAAGGAAAAAATTGCAGCCCTGTTGCTTAGTGACGATTACAAGTCTTATTTACACACCGGAGATACGGGCAATCTTGCTCAATTGGAATTAAAAAAAGCAGCCGGAAAGATCATTGTGGTAATGGATTATAAAGATACAACGGATCCTAGCAAAGGGTTTTACCGTTACCACGATGGCTTTGTAGATGGTGTGTGTAATTACCGTGGAATGGAAATCACAGTGTGCGATTTGTACTCTGATACCGATTCGTACGTGAAGATGTCCACTGATCAAATTGCAAAATGGGACAGTTACGCCGGTTTCGGGAAGAATTATTTATACTTGCTTTCATGGACTCTTACTGCCGGAATAAGCGGTTCAATCAGAGATTTAGCAAAAGAAGCCAACGATCATTTACCCGACGTATTGGCAAAGCAGCTTACCGAGAACAAAAAAGGAAAACCCAATATCGTGTACATTGACTTTGTGAATGCAGAAACAGCGCGGGCGATTATTGCTTACAATTTTAAGTAAAGGGAGATCGATTTAACCATTGCCGAAGAAGGTGGATTAAAAAGTGACGAGGCTTTTTAGGCACCTTCTTTTGCTGTTTCAAAGACTTGGCTTTCCCCTTTTTAATTTGCATTTCACTCTCCCTTCCCTAATGTTTCGTTAACTTTATTCCCTTCATTAATTGAATAACCAAACAGACATTTAAATCATGAGAAAAAAATCAAGCATTACGAGTGCAATTATCCAACAACTAACGGTACTCGGTATCATCTTCTTTTCTTCTAATCTATGGGGTCAGCAGGCCAAGGTTGAGAATATCGGCGCATTCAGAAGTGTACAAGAAATCGATCAGTCGGGATTTTGTGCTATTTACGAAGAAGATGGTCAAAAGGGAAAGATTCGCAATTATACCTTGAAATTCTTTGATTTCGACTACGCAGAAACCAATGCAGCTTTGGTTGAATTATCTAAAGTAGCAACCGTTTCCAGCTCGGCCAATAATACCACGCACATGGCCATTGCTTTTAGCGATATGAAGTTAAAGCAAACCAGTGTGAAAAGTTTTGACAAAAACGGAACGCTTACCGGAACATTGAATTTGGGTGAAAACGCGGTTCCGACAGCCGATATTTACAAAGCTCCGGAAGGATTTGTGATTGTGAACCACATTTCGAAAAGCGCCTTGTCGATGAAAGTGCAATTTGAAATCATTGGTGTTGACAATGAACTAAATGTTTTGTGGAAAAAAGAACTAAACGACGAAACCGTTCGCGAAGTAGAAGATGTATTGGCTTCTGAAGAAGGTGTTGCCGTAGTTTATACTTCCGGAAAAGGAATGGGCAAAGAAAACTATGATCAGCATTTGTTGAGAATATCGCCTAAAGGTGATGTTGTTTTTGATGAAGTGTTTGCCTCGAATTATTTCTATTTCCCTAATAAAATTCTCTTTGACGGAGAAAACACGTTGATTTTCGGTTCTTTTCCGGAAAAAGGAAAATCAAGACCGGCTGGTGTATTCGGAATTGCATTCAACGGTTCAGGTGCGATTACGTTTAAAAAAGAATTGGATTACAGTACTGAAATCAGTCCGGAAATTAAAGGTATCATGTCGGAAGAAGATATCAATATGAAGGAATCGCCTCAGTTTATTGTCAATGACGCCATTAAAACAGCCGATGGTTACATTATCATTACGGAAACCATTCAGTTACGCCCAGCGATCGGTTTAGCCGTTGAGGTTTCAACTGCTGGTTCAGGTGGTGGCATTCAAACAAATACGGCATTTTGGATGGGTGATTTTCTGGTATTAAACATGAAAAACAACCTTGAACTAGACGGAATAAAAGTGGTTACAAAAGCAAAAAACAGGGTTGTATTTCAAGGGATTATTGCCAATGTGAATCAATACCACAGCATTTTAAAAGAAAACAACGTGAGTAACTACCAATTCTGGCTAAACGACGCTGAAAACAATCCAACAATGGTGTATACGATTCGTGAAAGCTTTAGAAGTAATATCAAAGTAGGTGTGGTTGATTTAACCACCGACAAAAAGGTATTGGAATCGAAAGTAGTAGAATCGGAATTGGCGAAGATGAAAGACGTAAACGGATTTGGTGTGTTGAAAAACATCAACAACAAACTCAGTGTTTATGTCTATAAAAAGGGAATTTTATCTTTTTATGATCTGGAATACAATTAATCATTCGGTTTAACAACCGCAAACTTTATCAAAAAGCCGGTTCTATTGGAGACAATGGGCCGGTTTTTTTGTTTAAATGATTCTCTAAGGATCGTTGTTTGATTTGTATCTTTCAGACTTGGTTGGACTGAGCAAAAAACACATTGAGTCATTCATCCAACTACTATAAAAGCACTACTATGAAAAAAACACTACTTATCATCACCGCAATCCTGCTCTCTTTCGGGCTTGGTTTTTACATTTGTACCCTTACGGCAAAACCAGCTGAGAACAAACCTGCGAAACAAGTTGCGGGTAAGTCAGCTATCCAAACGCATCACGAAAAAAGAAATCACATGAAATTAGGCGCATTTTCCATTAGCCTGAGTGTGAAAGACCTAGAGGTTTCAAAAGTATTTTACGAAAATCTCGGCTTTACACATTTCGCCGGAAGTATGGCACAACATTACCTCATCATGAAAAATGAGAACGCACTTATTGGATTGTTTCAAGGAATGTTTCAGGGAAATATCTTAACCTTTAATCCGGGGTGGGATGAAAATGCGCAAAATACCGAGCGGTTCGATGACGTGCGAAAAATTCAGCAGGAGTTAAAAAAGAAAGGCGTTGCCATTAACGGTGAAGCCGATGAAAACACGAAAGGACCTGCCAGTTTCATGATCACCGATCCGGATGGAAATGTGGTGTTGATTGATCAGCATCGGTAAGATCTATTATAAAGTTGAGGAAATCCCTATCCCAGCTCACATTATATTAGTAATTTAGTACTAATCAATTACTTAAAATTAATGCGCCTTTTTCTTTTTTTTATACTTGTTGTAATTACAGCTAACAAGGTAACAGCACAATCACTGAATCTTGATTGGGCGACTTCATTCGTGCAAACAACGGGGTCTTCTTATCAACTAGATTGTGCATCTATCACAACAGATGCAGCAGGCAATGTCTATGCCGCAGGTGACTTCAGAAGTACGGTAGATATGGATCCCAGTGCCGGTGTTACCAACATCACTTCTCAGGGAGCCACTGATTTCTATGTCGTGAAATACAATCCCAGTGGAATCCTTTTGTGGGTAAAAACACTGGGGAGCGTAGATTTTGATTTTGTACATGATTTAACAGTGGACCAAACCGGCAATGTATACCTAACAGGGTATTTTCAAAACTGGGTCGATTTTGATCCTGGGCCGGGTGTCATAAGCCTTCCATCCCTAGGTGCAAATGATGCTTTTTTATTAAAACTCAACACAAACGGTGACTATGTTTGGGCAAAAACAATAGGGGGTACCAGTAATGAGGAAGGGTATTCTGTCATCCTTGATGATTCGGATAATATTTATCTAAGTGGTATTTTTGATAATACAGTCGATTTCGATCCAGGAGCCGGAGAAGCATTTCTCACTGCCTCCGGTTATATTACTTTTATACTAAAATTAGACCCGTCTGGTAATTTTGTTTGGGTTCGTAATTTAGTCAGTAGTGGTACTAACGTGCCAATCACTCAGAACATTGACGAATCGGGTAATCTTCATGTAGTGGGTAAGTTTACGGGCACTGCTGATTTTGATCCGGGTATCGGTCAGGCACTTCGTTCATCCAATGGAGGATACGACGTATACCTGTTAAAAATGGATGCTTCGGGATCGTTGATCTGGAATTATTCATATGGCAGCACAGGTGATGAAAACGGTAATTCTATTGAGATTGATCCTTCCGGGAATTTATTCGTTGCCGGTAGTTTCTCAAATACAATAGACCTAAATGCCGGTGCGGGAACAAATTTGTTTGTTTCCAACGGAAGTGAAGATGCCTTTTTAATGAAATTAGATCCTGCAGGTAATTATATCTGGGGACGTTCACTGGGTGGTGCCAACGATGAAACAGCTAAAGCCTATGTTGATATTGCAGGTAATATCATTCTCACAGTGATCTATGAACTTACAGTCGATTTTGACCCCGGAATCGGTATTTCAAATCAAACCTCTGCGGGCAGTAGAGATTTTTGTGTCGAGAAATTTGATAGCGATGGCAATATGTTGTGGATCCATTCATTCGGAGGAAGTCAGATTGACCAAATAGAATCGGTTGTTCTCAATACATCAGGCGATTTATTTTGCTCAGGAATGTTCGGAAGCTCCAGCTTAGATGTTGACCCAACCAACAATAATTATGTTTTAGTATCTACCTCACCTGCTGCAGCATTTGTAATGAAATTAGGTCAGGATCTGTGTTCGGATTTCGGATTGGTATATGACTCGGTAGCACCCGTCACCTGTGCCGGTGACGGATCCACAGCAGTGCATGGAATTAATGGTTCTGAACCATATACCTATTCATGGAATGGAAATCCATTTTCGGCTGATTCGACCCAGCAATTCCTCTCTTCTGGAATCCAAACAATTACAATTAAAGATGTCTACAATTGCGTTCGCACTTCTTCTGTTTTAATTGATGGTCCGTCAAATGTGAATGGTTTTGATTTAAATACCAACCTAGTTGGAGGACAGTTTAGAACAGGTTTTCCAGCTACTGTATGGCTTGATGCATTCAATAATGGTTGTATCCCGACGACTGGGGAAATTGCTCTTGTTCTGGACCCACAAGTTGATTTTAATTCTGCATCAATTGTTCCAGATCAGATTATTGGAGACACCTTGTTTTGGTTCTTTGACGGCCTAACTTATGATTCTCTACACATAACACCGACCGTTTATCTGACTATTGATCCATCTGCTACCATAGGAGATTCTATTTGTTTTGAGGTAATTACTACTCCGGTAGGAGGTGATGTAAACCCCGCTAACAATTTAAAACACTATTGCTTTCCTGTTATTAACGGCTATGATCCAAACGATAAGCAGGTGTTTCCAAAAGGAGAATGTGAACCTAACTTTGTGTCTCAGAATCAACTTTTAACTTACACAATACGATTCCAAAATACTGGAAATGCTGAAGCAATTAACATTGTTTTAGACGATAGTCTCAGCCCGTTTTTGGACATCAATTCCTTACGGGTAATTGGTAAAAGTTATTCCCATCTTTATTCGGAAATTCTCCAAGGTAATGTTGTGCGATTCCACCTGGATAGCATTCAGTTACCAGACAGTACTACAAATGAGCCTTTAAGTCATGGATATGTCATCTATGAAATCTCACCTCTACCCTCTCTTCCGAACAATACTGAGATTCGAAATAAAGCCAGAATTTATTTTGATTTTAATCCGGCTGTTGTTACAAATGAGGTACTCAATACAATTCTGGATCACGATCCGAATGTGACCGGTGACACACTATTGGCAACTGCAGCTGACGCTTTTCTATGGGAAGGCACAACTTACAGTGAATCGGGGGTTTATACCGCTCACTATTCCACACCAGAATTGTGCGACAGTTCCATTTTTCTGAACCTCACCATTACCCATAATTCTTATTCAACCATTATGGTTAGTGCATGTGATGCATGGCAATCTCCGAGCGGAGAGCAGATCTGGACTATTAGTGGAACCTATACGGATACGATTGCTAATGCATACGGAGCCGATTCGATTATCACAGTGAATCTGGCAATTACAACCTTGAACACTAACACCAGTCTTATTGACGAGCTAAACATTTCTTCTTTAGAGACAAATGCCACCTCTTACCAATGGCTCGATTGTATAGATGGCTTTTCTGTAATACAGGGAGCTAACACTTCTATTTTTACCGCTTCTGCAAATGGAAATTATGCGGTTGAAGTGACTGCCAATGGTTGTGTGGATACTTCGGATTGTGTATCAATTGTGAGTGTAGGTGTTCATTCTTTTGATGATTTGAGATTGGTAAATGTTTCTCCCAATCCGACGACCGGATCTTTGCAAGTAGAAATACAGCAACCATTCCAAAGTGCAAGTTGGAAACTAACACAGTTATCCGGAAGCGTTTTGCAGACAGGCAACTCTTCGTTATTTAATTTTGAACTGTTTATTGAAGGAAATCCGGGGATGTATTTCTTATGGCTAGAATTGGATTCCGGTGAAGTTATGCGTGTCCCAATTATTCGGCTTTAGAAAACATCAGTTTGAAGGAACTATTTTGACATTTAATCCTATCTGAGCTGGGGTGGAAACACGCAAAATACCGGCCAGTTTTATGATTACCCATCCGGATGGAAATGTGGTGTTGATTGATCAGCATCGGTGATTTTCTTGATCAGTAAATAAGCGTTTGTACGATTCATAGAAATTGAAAAGCCTGTTCATGTTGGTATGAACAGGCTTTTTTAATAGTACTTGTTTTTATACTAGTTCTGCCGCTTTCGACTTAACGTAGCTGTCTACTTCATCGTGTGCAATCTCTTTCACAGGGATTACAAAATCACCGTTTGAGCCGGAAATCACAATTTTGGGAACATACTCTCCGGGGAAAGATCCGCGGGATGTATAAGGTGTTGTTCCTTCGCCCAAAGGACCTGTCCAGCCCATAGAGTCAATTTTTAACCCACCCACAAAATGAGTATCGCGCACCAATGTGAATCCGTACGAATAGTTCGGAGCATCACCTTGCACTTCAATAATGAACACTCCCGGAGTGTTTAAACCTGTCCACAAATAAGTGGCTATTGTTTTAGCCGCGTTTACCGGCTCTTTTCCATAAAATCCCATAATTATTCAGTTTTCGTTGTTAGCCCTACTCTTGAGGTTTTTTCGCAACCGCTAAAGCTTTTAGCGAACGCTGTAGGTTTACCACAATCAACAACGGGATGCATCTAACGACCGTTGTTTCCTGTAAATCAAAGTTCTACAAAAAACAAGGAGCAAAACAGGGTGTTTATACGTGTTGTGATGAAGCAGGTAAAATCCTGTTAATCAATTAGTTTAAACAGTGACAAATAGATTATGGTTGACTCTGTAATTCAAATGGTGTTACTGATCGCCGCTTAGTTATCGAGTATATTAGGTTCGATTGCTGGCCCATCAAACGTGTAACACTAAGCCATTACTTCTTTGTTATACCTATTCCTGTATTCCATCGGTTACATTCCTGTCATTTTACGGAAGACTTGATCAACTACTTAAAAGTGAAAATACATTTTTTGACTTCCTGAAAAACCACTAATTTTAGACTTCCCGAACATTGAGATATCATTTATGAATACCTATCTGTTGCTAAGAGCACATATTGAAGAAATGTATCCATTAACGGATGAAGAATGGGCGTTTATTTCAAGTAAATTTATTTACAAGAAGTTGAAAAAACATCAATTTTTAGTGCAAAAAGATGAGCTTGTTCCTTGTGAATTTTGGGTAGTTTCGGGATTATTGAAAGCTTACACCATTGACGATCAAGGGAAAGAACATCTACTGCAATTTGCCATGGAAAATTATTGGTGCAGTGATTATTATGCTTATCAAAACAAACTTCCGGCCATTTTATATATTGATTGTATTGAACCCTCTGAATTTTTCTGCCTAAAGATTGAAGATAGAGAACTCATCTGCGAACAGATTCCGGTAATGGCAAATTTTTTCAGAAAGAAATCAAATTACGGATACATAGCTTTGCAACAACGCATTTTATCTTTGCTAACAGAAACCACCGAACAACGTTATTCAAATTTGGTAACTAAATTCCCCCAACTTGTGCAGCGTGTCCCTAAAAAACTTCTCGCCTCCTATTTAGGTGTAACTAGAGAAACACTAAGTCGTCTAAAAGCTTAAGTGTGACATACCTCACACAAAAACGGTGATACACATCCTCGCTCAGGGAAAGTAAACGCCAGAACTTTGCACTATAAATAAACAATCAATTTATGGAACAAGTTCAAACAAAAAACACCACTCCTATTTCTAAAAAATTACCCTCAGCTCTTTGGGCACTTACTATTAGTGCATTTGGTATTGGAACCACAGAATTTGTTATTGTAGGTTTGCTTCCCACAGTTTCAAACGATTTAAACATTTCCATTTCATCTGCAGGATTGCTCGTGAGTTTGTATGCATTGGGAGTTGCAATTGGAGCACCTGTACTAACAGCATTAACCAGCAAAATTCACCGAAAAAAGCTCTTATTGGGTATAATGCTTTTGTTTATAATCGGTAATGGTTTAGCTTCAATCGCGCCATCTTTCTCAACGTTAATAGCAGCTAGGATTTTGACCGGATTTGCGCATGGCGTATTTTTTTCAATTGGCTCAACTATCGCAGCAAGTTTGGTTCCATCAGATAAACGAGCTACTGCAATTGCCATTATGTTTGCTGGATTAACCGTGGCGATTGTTACTGGTGTACCAATTGGAACGTGGATTGGTCAACATTTTGGATGGCGAGCTACATTTATTGGCGTGTCTCTCATGGGTATCGTTGGTTTTATTACGAGTAGTATCCTTGTACCGTCTGATATTAAAATTAGCAAACCATTAAAACTAATAGATCAACTCATGGTTTTACGCAAACCCTCTATTTTACTTGTTTTAGCTATCACGGCACTCGGATATGGGGGCACTTTTGTAGCCTTTACATATCTCACACCTCTGCTCACGAAGGTGGCTGGTTTTAGTGAAGATACAACAGGAATAATCTTATTAATTTATGGTATAGCAATCGCTATTGGAAATGTTATTGGCGGAAAAGTATCAAACAAAAATCCAATTCGATCATTAATGATCATGTTCCAATTGCAAGCGATCGTACTGTTGATTCTTTCAGAAACGATAACCAACCAAACCTTCGCAATTATCACTTTGTTTTTTCTCGGAATACTAGCTTTTTCAACCGTTCCGGGTTTACAATTGTACATCGTGCAAATGGCAGAAAAATATGCGCCTGGAACGCAGGATGTGGCATCTGCATTAAACATTGCGGCCTTCAATGTGGGCATTGCCATTGGAGCGGGAGTTGGTGGTGTTATTCTAAAATCTTCACTCGGATTACAAGCAACACCATGGATTGGAGCCATTCTAGTTGGAGTAGGTTTTTTACTTACACTAGTGAGTTATAACCGAGAGAAAAATCAATAAATCTTTCCGAATCTAAAATTCAGACTTTTTAATTCATTGATCTGTTGATTGAATTTGCGGTGTTCTCACCCTACAACCTCTTTATTGTACCTATTCCGGTATTCCATCGGTGACATTCCTGTCATTTTCCGGAAGACCTCACGGAAGGCTTTTACATCGGAATAACCGACTTCGTACATGATTTCGTTGACGGTTTTGCGACCGGTTTCGAAGGCTTTTTTTGCCGATTCAATTTTGACGCGTTGAATGTATTCCAAGGGTGTGTTTCCGGTGGCTTTGATGAATCTGCGGTCGAAACTGCGCCGGCCAAGCGCCAATTCGGAAGACAGTTCTTCGATGGAGATTTTTTCATGGAGGTTGCGTTCAATGTACGATTGCGCTTGCTGCACCAACTGGTCGCCATGCATTTTTTGTCCTTTGAAAATGATGAATTCCGACTGACTGTTGCGGTCCATTTCGATCTGAAAGACTTTGGAACAATAGATGGCCGTTTGCCTATCGAATTTCTTTTCGATCAAGTACAACATCAGGTTTAGAAAGGAATAAGCGCCACCATTGGTGTAAATACCTTGTTCGTCGGTAATCAGTTTATCGGTTTGTAAGTGTATATCCGGAAAACGATTTCTAAACGGTTCGGCCACCGCCCAATGCGTGGAACAGCTTTTACCGCTCAACAAACCTGTTGCTGCCAACAGAAAAGCTCCGGTGCAAATACTAGCCACTTCGGCTCCGTTTTTATAATGTTGCACAATCCAGGGAATCAAGGCACCATTTCCGTTCACAGCATTTTCATAGTTGTGATTCAAGGACGGAACGATGATCAAATCGGTAGCAGTAACAGCTGAGATATGCGTGTGCGGTTTCACAGAAAACAATCCGTCGTGAAAAACAACTTCGTCCGAAAGACCTGCCAATTCGATTTGAAACAAGACTCCCCTACCACTTTCCTTCCAGTATTCATTGGCTTTGGTGAGTAGTTTGTAGGACCCAATGATACTGCTGATGTTATTGGGTCCGTCGGGCACCACAATCGTGATGTGTTTCATGCGCATTGATTTTGACAAAGATACGGCGATCTTGTGTCCAAATCCACCCGTCAAGTTGTCTTATTCACCACCTTGCGAATGATTTAGTTCACCAATAGCTTTTTAGTGATCACTTGTTTTCCGTTTTTCACTGTAATAAAGTAAACTCCGGCTACTTCCAGCTTGAATTGATGGATCAATGTCTCACTGGAAGCCACTGAAGCAACCAATTTCCCTTCGCTATTGCAGATGATAAAATCACTTCCTTGTTGGGACGTCTTTACAAAAAACGGCTCATTCGCGTTTACAGGATTTTCGAATGTAAGCTCCAATTGGTTTGACGCATCCTGATTAATGAATGACCGCACACTACTGTATACAGGTGAGGTTGACGAACGTACCCCAACAATGCGGTAATAAACCAGTTCATTGTTCGTGTTGTGGTCTGTAAACGTAAAACTGTTCATTTCACCGGAAAACGGAACGGTTGAAAGTTGCTCCCACACAATACAATCAGTGCTTTTTGCAACTTCAAATTGTTCCAACTGCCCTCCATTATAGTTCCATTGAAGCAGATTTCCCTGATTGGTTGACGAAACCGGTTCTAAATCGATGGCCTCCACTCCCAACGGAATAAGCTTCGTTAAAGAGAAATCATCGTAAAATGCATCATTTGATGTACCGTTATTCTTGGTATGCAACAAACGAATCCGCACTGTTCGGGTTAATGCAGGTGCCATCTGAGTATTGGTGAAATTGGTCCAAACCGATGACGTTGTTTGGTTTCCTGTATTGTAACTGCTCAGTACCGTACCCCCAGCATTCCGGTATTCTACAATGATCCGCCCTTGATCTTGTGGCGATTGCAGATACGTTTGTATGCGACCTGAAAACGTAAAACTGGCTGTTCCGGCATCAATTTCGGCAGCATAAGCACTCACATCTACATCCTGATAAGCATCAGAAGTAGCATCACTTCCGGCAAAAAGGTAATAGGTTCCTGCAAACGCAGTGGCGTAACCACCGTTTCGAAATTGCTGTTGAAAATTGCCATTGCTTAACCAATTATTGCACGTCCATCTACCCAAACTTTCAACTTCCGTTTGAGATAAACCTTTATCGAATAAGGCAATTGTTGAAACATCAATGATCCCATCATCTCCGCTATCGTCTGACATAAAATAGATGCTCGGATCCAATGAAAATCTTCCGTCGACAGATTGAACTGTTCCGGTTCGGATGAGCCTTCCATCCAAGTAAATATTGAAAAACGAACCATTGTTCACTGAAATAATCAAACGATGCCACACATTTGGTATTGCACCTTCAGCCCCATATCCAACTGCTCCCACTCCAATCATTCCATCAGAATCGCGCACAAAAATTTCGGCGTCGTTGCTATTGGTTTGATTCGATTGGTAAATAGATTTCCACGTTCCGTATGCAGAAATCCTGAAATCGACTAAAATGGAATAACGATTCACAAAAGATCCACCATTAGGAGCGATTCCATGTGTAACGCGGTAATTACTTCCCACTCCAATTCGCACGGCATTATCGCCTGCAGAATACCCGGCAATTGTGGTATGTGTACCGTTCAATGTTAGATTTGGTCCGACCGTTGCCGTGAGCGGAGATGCAGTGTTGTTAAATTCCCACAACCCCTTGAGACTTGGCCACGAAGCAGGTACAATAGCGGTGTTGTAAGCAGGAGTTCCTTGCTCGAAACCCGGATTCAGAACGAGGTTTTGAGCGTGTGAATTGGAAACAATCATTCCAATCAAAAGAATACTATATAGTGCTGATTTTGTTGTTTTCATATATCAAATTTATATCATATATGTAAACAAAAAAGCCATTAATTGAATATTAATAAAAGAGTAATGATTCATTTTTGTTTAGGGACAACCGGCTGTTTTTAGGTCCATTCTGTCCGCAAAAACATGCTTTTTTCAGTACACCTTAATAAAAAGTAAACGTGAACTTTTTCCTGAACTAAATCGTTTTACTTCAAGCGACTTCTTTTGGAAAACCTGTACCCGTTTCAGGAGAAAAATGTGGCGCAGTTTTTTTCAGCCAAGCCGAACGAAATGGTCATGCCCGCACCACCAAGTGCGTTAACAATCAATACGTTTTCAGTTGGTTTATGGATGAAGTAAGGCTCGCCTACAGTACTCTTAGCGTAAGTTCCGCTCCAACGTTCAACAATCTCCACATCTTTCAGATCAATCAATTGTTGAATACCTTTTAAAATCAGTTGATTGATCAATTCCTTGTTAAACGGTTCGGTTTCGTCACCGTATTCGTGCGAATCGCCTAAAATAAGCTCTCCGTAATTGTTTTGTGCCACCAATAAATTAATGCCGTATTTGATCAATTCGGGATGGTTTTTCTTTATTCTACGGGTAATCTGTTTCAAAGAAGGACAATTGGCAAATGACGGATAATGAATAAATGACGTGGCACTATAGAGCGCCGGACCAATCCATTTTGTTGTAGGCGGCACACCTTTCAACATTTGCAGTTTGCATTTTGTAACGTGGGCAGATTTATACACTTCAGGGTACAAGGTTTCAAACTCTGCTCCGCTTGCCAAGATTACTTTTTTTGCACAAAAAACGCCTTTATTCGTAATCACTTCAGGCAATTCCAATGACAGCACTTGTGTTCCGAAGATAGCATCAACTCCGTATTTTTCTTGGAGCCAATTGATCAGATTGGGAAGGGTTTCTCTGCTGTTGATGGTGATTTCTTCTCCACTGTAAAGAGAACCCATTAATCGATTGGGGCGCACCTCCGGACAAACTTCCAATGTTTCTACGGGTGATAAAAGCGAGAATCGATGATTGTTTTGTTGCGCAATGAATTCGTGAATCAGTTGCAATTCATCCTGATGATGCACCAACCCCAATGAACCCGAAGTTTTGTTCCAATTGCCTGTGTCTTTAAAAAACTCTTGCCATACCTTGGCCGACACTTTTGCTAAAGGCAGATTGACAGTTTCATCTTGCCCGATAGGCCAGAACAGTCCGAAATTTCTGACAGATGCACCGATGCAACGGTTGTTTTTTTCAACCACCAAAACTGTCAATCCTTTTTTAGCAGCCCAATAAGCATGGGCTAAACCTACAATTCCTGCTCCTACGATCACTACATCGTAGTATTTCATCAGTTTATCGTTCATTGGTTAGTCTACTGCCTGAGCAATCAAGATTCCTTCTTCACTTAATACTTCACGAATACCAAAGACCAAATCCATCATATCTGCTTCAAACAACTGACCGATATTGCCTATTCTGAATGCATTGCATTGACTTAATTTACCGGGGTAAATCACCAAATTCCGCTCGTTGAGTTTTCGGTAAAACCGATCAAAATCAAAATTCGTATGTTCGGGATACAGATAAGACGTGATAATGTGTCCTTGGATAGCTTCATCCAAGTATTCAATTAATCCTAATTGGCGCAATTCCTTTTTCAAGATCGCCCGATTGAATTTATAACGTGCTTCGCGCGCAGCAATACCACCCTCTTCCTTCAACTCCACGATCGCTTGTTGAAACGCCATGATGGTTAACGTTGGTGGAGTGAACCGAAATTGTCCGTTGGTTTCCAAACCTTTCCACTGTGCGTACAAATCCAACGAAAGTGATTTTGCCTGGTCTTTTGCAAGCTCTAATTGATTCTTGTCACAAATGGCAAATGAAAAGCCCGGTGTTCCTTCAATGCATTTGTTTGAAGACGAAACCAGAAAATGAATACCATTCTCTTTTACCTTTAATTGCACGCCACCGAAGCTGCTCATGGCATCAACAATAAAGACTTTGTCAAACTTTTTACAGACCTGACCAATTTCTTCTATCGGGTTGAAAAGTCCGGTAGTGGTTTCACTGTGTACACAAGCAACATGCGTAATAGCAGGATCGTTGAGTAACATGGTTTCTAACTTATCCGCACGGAGTGTTTCATTTTCAAGAAACGGCAATTCCACTACATCAATCCCGTTTATTGTTGCCATTTTCACCATACGATCACCGTATGCTCCATTGGTCATAACAAGGAGCTTCTGGTGTGAACCAATTGCCGATCCAATCACGCTTTCTATTCCGAACGTACCTGAACCTTGAATAATAACAGTCGTATATTCACCCTTGTCGACTTGAGCCAGTTCGAGTAATTCGTGACGAATAAATTGCACGGCTTCGATGAATTCCCGATCACGTGAACCCACATCGGTTAACATGGCTTGCTTCACGGTAGCTGATGTATTCAGCGGTCCGGGAGTAAATAGTTTTTTCATTGTCATTGAAATTAAAGTGCTTCTAATAATTCCGGAATGGAAACAACACTTTCCACAATATGCGTGTGCGGATGTTGCTCTAATTGGTCCAATCTGTAAGCTCCTGACAACACACCAATGTTCAATCCACATCCTGCATTGTTTCCTTCATTCAAATCGGCTGGAGTATCTCCTACTTTTCCAACTTCTGAACTGTCTGTAATGTTGAATTTTGACATGGCTTTGTATACCATATCCGGGTGCGGACGGCCGTTTTCTACCTCATCGCTCGTAATGGTATAATCAATCAACCCTTTTTCTTCCCAACCCATTCGGTGAAAAATCGCATCGGCAATTTTGCGGTCGAAACCGGTATCAATGCCAATTTTAACGCCTCGTTCCTTTAACAGACGAAACGTTTCGCTTACTCCCTCAATTTCGCGAATGGTTGCCGAAGAAGAATAAAAATCGACCATCATTTCCTGAAAACGGGCATGAATTTTACTCACATAAGAAGCCGAAACAATCGATTTATCTTCTAATTTTTTCTCTAAGATTAACTGGATTGCAAGCGGCTTGGGCATTCCCATGATTTCATTGATTTCATCGCGCGTGCACACATATCCGAATTCTTCGAGGGCGTTTTTGAAGGCAATGTTCACAAAATCTTCATCATGAACGGTTGTTCCGGCCATATCGAAAATCATTAATTTAATACTCATTGTATTGTGTTTATTGGTTAAAAAATAGATTACTCGGGTGATTCTTAGGTTTTGGAACTACTTGGTTGACCGCTATTTTCACGCTTCCATTTACGCCTGAAATACTGAGCCGACAACAGAAATAAGACAATCAGCAAAATGGAAACCACATACGTAGACGTTTTAAAAAAATCCAGGTAACTAATTTCTCCGCTCCCGAAATTCTTGTAAAAAATCACTCCTACGCTTCCTAGATAGCCATAGAAGTCGGCCATGGTGACCATGAAACTGGCGGTACTTACATAATGAAAAGAGGCAATCAATCGTTCGAAAAACAAGCTGTTGGCTGGTATGTATGAAACGTATAGTCCCAAGCCAATTGCCACCGTCCAGAAATAAGGTGAGATCAGTCCTTTATCGAACAACAAGGTACTTCCACCAATAATCAGCGCTCCTGCTATTGCCACAAAATGAATGGTCATGAAAGCGGCAAAATTGTTTTTCACCCATTTGATAAGGGCTACCAGCAGGATAATGCTGAGTCCGATCGGAATCTCGGTTCGTGTAAAAATATTGGCACTATCGCCGTATCCGAGTTCTTGCCAAATTTCGGCTGAAAAATTATCTCTGAAATCGCGCAATGCCGTTAACAACATATAGGCGATGATGAAGATAATCAACCCGAAGGTGAATTGTTGACGAAACAATCTTCGTTCTTTGCCATTCATCGGTTTTCGAAGCGTTCGGGAAGCAATGTCTACCGCAGACGGAGTTGGAAACTGTTCCAGCATCCAAACCGAAAAAATCAATAAAGGAATAAACAACGCAGCGGTTACAAATGGCATCCAGTATTCTGTAACACCTGATTGCAAGATCATTTTACCGATTGTCTTAATAAATCCGGATGAGATGATCATGGTGAGATTGAGCCCCATTACCAAAATATCAGTCACTTTTCTACCTTCCAGATAGCTGTAAACAATACCGTAAATCATCCCGATTGGAACTCCGCTCAAAAACATAAAGAAGATATTGTAAGGCGCGGGAGTTGTTGCGAAAAAAAACAGGGACAATCCTGAAATTCCGATCAATAATAAAATGGTTTTTGCCCGCCTTTTTGCTTTGAGTTCGGAAACGATTTTTATTCCGATGAATTTAGACAAGGTATAGCCGATTACTTGCGAGGTAATCAATACTATTTTATAATCGATTCCGAACACCGTTTGATCTTCAAATTGCGCAACTGTAAACGCCTTGCGAAAAGCATACATACAGGTATAGGTGCAAAAGATAGCCAGCGTTGCGACTATTGAAAACACGGTCGAATTGGACTGCGAAAGGTATGTTTTTAGCCGGCTACTCATGAATCGTTTTCAATCCGTTAATGGTTACCTGTGCATCTGTCCAATGATTGCTGGTAAGCACTTTGAGTCGATCAATGTCCATACCGATAAGCGACTCGGCTGTCGATTTAAAACAAGCGTCCAGTTCTTCCGGATGGTGTGCATCGCTATTCAAAACCAGTGGAATATTCAGTTCGAACGCCCGTTTCAATAAATCGGGTGATGGATACGGATGTTCCAACTGTTTTTTATACATACCACGTGTGTTGATTTCGAGAAAAGCGCCCGATCTAGCTATGGCTTTCAAGGCTGCTTCCGAAGCTTCTTTATACACCACGGAATCAGTATCAATCACCTGTGTTCCGTCAGCATTTAAGTGCATTTTAATTTTGTCGAAATGACCGATTATTGTTGGTGTTGTTTGCGCAACCATGGTTTCAAACGCGCGGAAATAATCAACCACAAACTGTTCCTGATCGTTGTTCCAGTAAGTTGCCAATTGCTTTATAAACGTTTCAGTAGATCCATCCACTTCTATCAACTCACCTGATTTTGCTCTTAAGAAATGAACCGATAAAATGGTGTAATCCAATTCCTCTGCCGGAAAAGATTGAACCCATGCTTCATCGCCTTCCAGGTAATCCATTTCAAGGCTTGTGTAAATCTCGATTTGAGAAGCATATTTCTTTTTCAAAGCGATCAGTTCTGCAAAATAATCAGTGAGTTTTTCAGAAGGCATATTCCAACTATTCTCAAACCAAAGTGGCGCATGAGAAGAAAATCCGATGGCCTTGAATTGTTTTTCGATCGCTGTTAACACATACGATTCCAACGGCTCTAATCCATCGCAAAAGTTAGAATGACAATGATAGTTATACCACACGTTTAGTAAGGGTTTAAAGAAACAATGAGGTACGCTTATTCCACGCACCTCATTGTGAGATGTTATTTATTGTTTGATCAATTGTTGCATGTAGATGCCGTTTCCATTGGCAACCTTTACGAGGTACATTCCTTTTTCAAGATCCCCGAAGTGAAGTTGAATGGCATTGTTTTCGTTTCCATTTACCTGATCTTCCATCACTTTTCTTCCGAAAAGATCAATTATTTCCAAGGTATAAGTACCGGATTTGAAAAACGTTAGATTCACCAAATCGCTGGTTGGATTGGGATAGATTCTAAACACATCTTGCGCTGTAGATTCGTCCAAATCAGCTGTATTAATGGTTGTTGTAAAATCAAACGGACCAGCCCATGTACTGTTGCTTGAAGCACCACAATCTGTTCGCACATAATACGAATACGTTGTTGTTGGAGCAAGCTGATTCAACACATACGGATTGCTCACGTTTGACGCAGGAATTCCAGTTCCAGGTGCAAATCCAGGTAAGCCCCACTCAATATCGAACGTTGTAGCACCTGATGTCCAAGTTAACGTTGCAGAAGACGATGTGATATTCGTGGCAGACAAAGCCGTAGGAACCGAACAAATAGAAGCATAAAATGTGAATGGTCCAATCCAGCTACTAGCACCACTTCCACCACAGGTATCCTGAATGTATAAATCATAATATACATTTCCGGTAAGTCCTGAGAAGTTGTATGGATTATTGGTGGTGTTTACCACTTCTGTTCCTGTTCCCAAAGAAAAACCTTGTTCTCCCCATTGTAGATTCCAATGCGTAGCACCACCCGTGGTCCAAGAAACTTCGCAACTAGTGGTTGTTTGATTCACCATACTTGGTGCAGAAGGTGGAGTACATGTTCCGTTGGAAACCAATCCTAAGTAAAATTCTTTGCTTACTCCAATCGAATCTTTGCTGATGATGTTTGTAGTCAGATTTTGATCAGCAAGATAATCACTCCACCACAAGCTATTGTTCGCATTTCGATTCCACAAAACCAAATTGGCTTCGTTAGACGTTGCTGCACCGAATGAACCGTAATTCAATTCGATTTCATAAGCCGCCGCAGCTGTTTTATCAACTGCAAACACGCCGAAGTACACATCATTTCCGGGAAGTAATGTAAGCCCGTTGAGAGAGGAAGGTTGACCGTTTACTTTGTACACGTGCAATCCGCCCATGTTTTCAATTTGCTGCGCAGTGAAATTACCATTGGCTGAATTCAATCCTACGGTAACTCCCGACCAATTGCTAGTATACATGTTGTTACTAACGTTACCCAAAGCTGCGCCTGAAGTTTCCCAGTTTGCAGCAATGGAATTTACCAAATTACCATCATTGGAAGCAGCCGTTAGGTCAGTCAATGTTGTTCCTGATGCATCATCGCATGGGTAATAAGCATAAAGCGATGGTTCGTTTCCGTTTAGCTTCAAACACATTCTGTCGCGAATTTGCTGTTGGGTCAACACACCATCCCAAATACGCACCTCATCAATTGATCCGTCAAAACGCGGATTAACGCCATTGTAGCTATAATTCCCTGTTCCGTCTTGACCTAATTTATAGGTATACGAACTGGCAAATGATCCGGTAATAGACGAAATATCGATACTGTCTTTGGCAATTCCGTTGATGTAGACTTTGAAAAAACCACCTCTGTTCATCGTGGCGGCAAAGTGAAACCAGCCTAAACCTACTACGTCTAAAGGAACTGTCAAGTCTTTGCGACTGTTGTTCGGATCTTTAAAGTTGAATTTCATGTTTTGACCGTTGTCTTGCACATCGAAAACCAACCCGGTATTGTTACCCGAAGCCCAGTTTTTATTCGAGAAAAAGGAAGGATCTTCCGTCACCGAGTTTACTTTCATCCAGCATTCGAATGAAAAATCATTGGTGTTAATGTTGGATAAATTACCCAAATCAACATGATTGGCGTTGGCAATGTTAGCAGAGAAATCCAACGCAGTACCAGATCCTGAAACCTGGGCATTCGTGGTGATTGTTCCAGCAATAAAAGCTGCAAAAAAGAGTATTTTTTTCATACTGAATAGGTGTTAAATCGAATTATTCTATGATTACTTTTTTGGTTTGCTTTTTATCACCGATGATGAGTGTTATAAAATATTCTCCCTTCGGTTTATCGATAAAGCTGATGTTTAATTTATTGGGTGTAAGCCCTTGAACATGGCTGTCTGATTCTACCAACTGACCGTTTATATCGGTGATTTCGTAAGAAATGACTTCATTTTGATCGTTTTGAAACCACAGCGAAACCAAGTCGGTTGAAGGATTGGGAAAGTAAACAAAGTCGAAATTAACTACCGGCAATTCATTCACAGCCAATGCCGGCGGTGTATACAATGAATCCAACCACGATTTTCCGTCTAAATTCCAGCTTGGGTTGATCGTAGGGTTGCAATTTGAACCGCGTAATAAATGATCCAATGCCGTAGCTGCAATATCTGCCTGACATGGACTTTGAGCACTTACTCCTGCATTAAAATTTCCTAAAGCGATACTTCCCGGATCTGTAACACCCGTCATTTGTTTCGGTGAAATATTGTTTCCACTTCCAATCCACCAAATACCGCGTTCTTGAGAAGAGTTTCCTCCGTGACCATTACCGATACCACCATGGTCAGTCGTCAATAAAATAATCCACTCTTCATCTGCGTAACCCGGACGGTTTTGCAATGCTGTTATGATGCTTCCAATGTGTCCGTCAACCGTTTCAATCGCATTCATGTAAATAGGATTGTTTGGGCTAAAACCACTTGCATGCCCCGCAAGGTCACACTCATCGAAATAAACAAACATGGCATCCAAATTTGGATTTACCAATTGATTTTGAGCAGCCGTAACACTTTGACTTCCCTGACCGTCTTGTACTAATAATTTCAAATCCCAACCATCGTTGTAAACATTGTCTGACATGGGAGCCCATTGCGAAATTTGAACGCAATACAAATCAGGCAAACATGACTTGGCACGTGTTGGGAAATACGGATAGGTATTGTATTGGCTATTGGCGTACGAATTGTCTGTTACACCGTGTTTGTTGTACTCAACACCGCACATAATGGTTGACCAAGATGGTCCGGAAACGGTGATTCCACGGTGGTACGATTCATACGTGAAAAAACTGTTTGAAATCAAGGCATCAATGTTTGGTGTGTTTGCTTGTTGCAATGCGTCCGAGCGCACACCATCCATCCCAATAATCAGGACCTTTCGGTTTTGTGAGGCCATCACAAACTGCGTCAATAAAATCGCAGCGATAAACGTAATTCTTTTCATATTCTGTTGTTTTTTTAATTACTAATTGATGAATCAAAGTTACTTCCGTTCAATTATTAGTATAAAATGTTAATATTACTAAAGCGTTAATTTTTATTACTATTTGTAAACTTATCGGGTTATAAATCGATTTTTAGCGCTTAATATTTACTATAAGTCAACTTTTAAACCAATCTGAGCCTTCACACCATAGTATTCCGTACGGTAAACTCGCCAACTTTTACCTACATAAAGTCTATCCGGTGAATTGAGCAGATTATTCGCTTCAACAAAAACAGAAAAGCGTTTATTGACGATGTAGGTAAATTCGAAATCGAGGCTGTAATAGCTATTTGCAAACACATCGTAATCGCTGTCTTTATACAACAAGCCCACACCTTGAAGCGCACTCAAATTCAATTGTTTGAGATAAGGACCGGAGTAACCAAGCTCCAATTTTGTTTCAAAACGATCCGATTCATACGAAACACCAACATTGTACAGCAAAGGTGTTTGACCTACCATTGATTGAGAAGCGGTTCTTCCGGGCACTTTCATCCTGGAAATCGAATACGTGATATTAGCGTTGAAACCAAGGTTTTTCCAAGCGCCTTTTAGAAAATCAAACTTTCG